>BNJU01000160.1_pt1:377500-504947 | contig 504947 bp, 565 predicted proteins | sample 8539281 | NCBI WGS metagenome assembly BNJU01 (sample SAMD00202456, study PRJDB9452) | human saliva metagenome | isolation source: human saliva | place: Japan
AGCCGAAGAAAGACGTGACAAGCTGCGAAAAGCTGCGGGGAGAAGCACATATTCAGTGATCCGCAGATGTCTGAATGGGGAAACCCACTTGGATAAACTCCAAGTATCTGTACGCCAATACATAACGTACAGAGGGGAACCCGGTGAACTGAAACATCTAAGTAGCCGGAGGAAAAGAAAACAACAGTGATTGCGAAAGTAGCGGCGAGCGAAATCGTAAGAGCCCAAACCGTGGTGCGTGCACTGCGGGGTAGAGGACTGCAATACGAGTAAGATATATTACCTGAACCGTTTTGGAAAAGCGGGCCAAAGAGCGTGAGAGCCGTGTAAGGGAAAATGTATCGAATCCAGCAGTATCCGGAGTACCACGAGACACGAGAAACCTTGTGGGAAGCAGGGGGGACCACCCCCAAGGCTAAAATACTAGTCAGTGACCGATAGCGTATAGTACTGTGAAGGAAAGGTGAAAAAGAACCCCGGAGGGGAGTGAAAAAGAACCTGAAACCCTATGTTTACAAACTGTGGAACACCGAAAGGTGAACCGCGTACTTTTTGTAGAACGGTCCGGCGAGTTACATGTACAGGCGAGGTTAAGTATTAAAGATACGGAGCCGAAGGGAAACCAAGTCTTAATAGGGCGGTATTAGTCAGTATGTAGACCCGAAACCGGGTGATCTATCCATGTCCAGGTTGAAGTTCGCGTAAAAGTGAATGGAGGACCGAACGCACATCCGTTGAAAAAGGGTGGCGATGAGGTGTGGATAGGGGAGAAATTCCAATCGAACCCGGAGATAGCTGGTTCTCCTCGAAATAGTTTTAGGACTAGCCTCGTTATTAGTCTCACCGGAGGTAGAGCACTGAATTTTTTTGCGGGGGCGTCAAAGCCTACCAAGAGATATCAAACCCGAATGCCGGCTAGATGATTGACGGGAGTCAGACTACACGAGATAAGTTGGGTAGTCAAAAGGAAAGAGCCCAGACCTACGGCTAAGGTCCCAAAGTGTGTGTTAAGTGGAAAAAGGATGTGGGATTTCGAAGACAGCTAGGATGTTGGCTTAGAAGCAGCCATACATTAAAAAGAGTGCGTAACAGCTCACTAGTCGAGAGGTCCTGCGCCGAAAAATGTCCGGGGCTAAAACACAACACCGAAGCCTGGGAATGTAGTAATACATTGGTAGAGGAGCATTCTTAGAGGCGTAGAAGCCATACCGAAAGGAATGGTGGAGTAATAAGAAGAGAGAATGCCGGAATGAGTAGCGAGAAAGAGGTGAGAATCCTCTTGGCCGAATATCTAAGGTTTCTGAGTAAAGCTGATCTACTCAGGGTAAGTCGGGGCCCTAAGGCAAGGTCGAAAGACGTAGTCGATGGATAACAGGTACAGATTCCTGTACTACATATAATCAGAACTGTGGGGACACGGAGACTAAAAACCGAACCCGGGAGGACAAAAACCGGGGCAAGCGAAGTACCTGTATGGGAGGAAAAACCACCATACAAGGGGAATGCGTGATGCGTACCGAAAATTAGTAGGGAAGTCGGTTAGGAGCCGTCAAGAAAAAGCCGCTATTGTGTTATATGTACCCGTACCGCAAACCGACACAGGTAGATGAGGAGAGAATCCTAAGGCCGGCGGGAGAAGCATTGTTAAGGAACTCGGCAAAATGACCCCGTAACTTCGGGAGAAGGGGTGCCACTGGAAACAGTGGTCGCAGAAAAAAGGCTCAAGCAACTGTTTAGCAAAAACACAGGTCTATGCGAAACCGCAAGGTGAAGTATATGGGCTGACGCCTGCCCGGTGCCGGAAGGTTAAGAGGAGAAGTCAGGAAACGAAGCTTTGAATTGAAGCCCCGGTAAACGGCGGCCGTAACTATAACGGTCCTAAGGTAGCGAAATTCCTTGTCGGGTAAGTTCCGACCCGCACGAAAGGCGTAATGATTTGAGCGCTGTCTCAACAATGCACCCGGTGAAATTGAAGTACCAGTGAAGATGCTGGTTACCTGCGCCAGGACGGAAAGACCCCATGGAGCTTTACTCCAGTTTGGTACTGGGATTCGGTAATACTCGTACAGGATAGGTGGGAGACGTAGAAGCATGGACGCCAGTTTATGCAGAGTCGCCGTTGGGATACCACCCCTGTATTGCTGGATTTCTAACCTGCAGGCCGTTATCCGCCGGGGACAATGCCAGACGGGGAGTTTGATCAGGGCGGTCGCCTCCGAAAGAGTATCGGAGGCGCTCGAAGGTTCCCTCAGAATGGTCGGAAACCATTCAAAGAGTGCAAAGGCAGAAGGGAGCTTGACTGCGACACCGACGGGTGGAGCAGGTACGAAAGTAGGACTTAGTGATCCGGTGGCATAAAGTGGGATTGCCATCGCTCAACGGATAAAAGCTACCCTGGGGATAACAGGCTTATCACTCCCAAGAGTTCACATCGACGGAGTGGTTTGGCACCTCGATGTCGGCTCATCGCATCCTGGGGCTGTAGCAGGTCCCAAGGGTTGGGCTGTTCGCCCATTAAAGCGGTACGCGAGCTGGGTTCAGAACGTCGTGAGACAGTTCGGTCCCCTATCCGGCGTGGGCGTAAGATATTTGAGAGGAGCCGTCCTTAGTACGAGAGGACCGGGACGGACTGACCGCTGGTGTACCTGTTGGAGAGTAACTCCATGGCAGGGTAGCTATGTCGGGACGGGATAAACGCTGAAGGCATCTAAGCGTGAAGCCCCCCTCAAGATGGGATATCTCATGTGAAAACAGTAAGACCCCTTGAAGACTACGAGGTAGATAGGGCCAAGATGTAAGTACAGTAATGTATTAAGTTGATGGTTACTAATAGGTCGAGGGTTTAACCAAAAGATAGGAAAAAATTTATAAGAAATGCAGTTTGGTAGGCAGTTTTGAAGGTGCATTTTCTTCTTAACGAAAACAAACGAAGTGCAGTTTGAGTTTTAGAAGAAAAGTACACTTGACTTTACGAAGTAAAGTCATAGTGTTACCTTTCATAAAAAAATACTTGACAATTTACTTGTCACAGAGTAGAATATCACAGTATTCGGCCCCATGGTCAAGCGGTTAAGACATCGCCCTTTCACGGCGGTAACACGAGTTCAAATCTCGTTGGGGTCATAGGCATAAGCCTAGAATTTGGAGCTTTAGCTCAGTTGGTTAGAGCAATCGGCTCATAACCGATCGGTCCCGGGTTCGAGTCCCTGAAGCTCCACTGCCCTTAGTTTTCTAAGGGCAATATTCCTTGATAGCTCAGTCGGTAGAGCATGCGGCTGTTAACCGCAGTGTCGTAGGTTCGAGTCCTACTCAGGGAGCTAAGATTTTATATCTTAATATTATGGCCCGATGGCTCAGTTGGTTAGAGCGCCGCCCTGTCACGGCGGAGGTCGTCGGTTCGAGTCCGATTCGGGTCGCTTTTATTTTATGCCGTAGTGGCGGAACAGGCAGACGCCCGGGACTTAAAATCCCGTGGGTAGAAATACCCGTACCGGTTCGATTCCGGTCTGCGGCAGTTTGAAATATGGCTTAAATCCTTGATTTATAAGGGTTTAAGCCTTTTTGATTGCCATTAAGAGTATGATATTTCATACGCTTTTAAATGTCTAAAACCGGTCTAAAAATGCCCTTAAAAATTAAAATGTCTAATAAATGTCTAATGAAATGTCTAAGAAAATTACAGTGAAATAAGATTTAGTCGACGAAACAGATTGAAGCTCAACTATTGAATGAGGTACCGCAAAAATGCTAAAATAAATTACAAGGTGATGACCGGACTGTCTAATGTTTCTCAAATTAAATCAAACAATGATATTAAACAGTTTGCTGAGAAACTGATAGATAATTTAGGCATAGACAGAAGTAATATTCCTGTAAGCATAAAGGCTATACCGGATAATGGATATTGCCGGTTGGGGAAAAGGAATACGAGAAACAAGATATATTTTGATGAGTATGTGCTAAATTCAAATGATGCTCGCTCCATAAACTATAGAATTAAAACGGCTTTCCATGAATCTTTCCATTTATCTGATAACGGACTTGAATGGGATGGACTCATCCGGAAACATAATTGAAAAATGGAGAAGTTTAGAGGAAACATTTACGGAATCATCTGCGCATTATTTAATTGAGGAGTATGGAATTTCAGCTAAGTTATTTCCGTCTTATACACAGTAACTCGTTGAAAATTTGCCGAGACTGAAGCGACTCGCAAAGTACTCATCTTGTAATATGATTCAAGATTTTGGAAAGATTGCATTTGAGGATAGACAGAATGTAGTTGGGGCAAAGTGGTTGCATCTTCATTCAGACATGAGTAAAGTGGTATTGCCAATAGATTATTATTCTCAATACAACTCATATATAACTCAAAATGAAGACGATTTGCTTGATATGATGTTCGAAAACATGGTGGAATACTTGAATTTCCGGGAAAGACACTTTGCTTCGGACTTGTACTTTTCCAGATGATGGTTCCGAGTCAGATATTCATTATTCCACAGTATTTGATGGTAAGTAAAATGGGAATGCTTGACACCATATTTGCACTTGTCTTCCCGGGACTTGTATCGGCTTTCGGTACTTTCTTACTTAGACAGGCATTTATGTCATTACCGAGAGACCTTGAAGAGGCCGCCAGAATAGACGGCTGCAATATCGGTCAGACATTTTTGCTTATAATGATGCCGCTTGTGCGTTCAGGAATGATTGCACTTGGCATATTTACAGCAGTGTTTGCATACAAGGACTTGATGTGGCCGATGATAGTAAATAAGAATGTTATGCCGCTTTCGGCAGCACTTGCAAAGATGCAGGGACAGTATACAAATAATTATCCGCAGCTTATGGCGGCTTCATTACTTGCCTGTGTTCCTATGATAGTTCTGTATCTTATATTCCAGAAGCAGTTTGTGGAAGGTATAGCGACATCAGGTGGAAAACTATAAAAAATAAGAGGTATTTATGTCTATAAAATTAAATAATAAATTGATAACACTTTCTACAGCGAATACATCATATCAGATGAAGATTGATGAGTTGGGATATCTTTTCCATACTTGGTACGGAAAAAAAATAGAAGGTGCCGACGATATGTCATATCGTATCAGCAGTATTGACAGAGGTTTCAGTGGAAATCCTTATGAGACTATGGACAGAACATATTCACTTGATGTGTTCCCACAGGAGTATCCGACCTTCGGCAACGGAGATTACAGAGCGGATTGTATACAGGTAGTACACCCTGACGGTTCAAATGTGCTTGATTTAAAGTATGACTCATGTGAAATTACAAGGGGAAAATATCAGCTTAAGGGACTCCCGGGTTTTACATGGAGCGAGGACGAAGGTGAGAGTATACAGGTTAATCTCATAGATAAGGAAAGCGGTATAAGAGTGGAACTTTTATACGGTGTGCTTGAAAAATTTGATATTATCACAAGAGCTGTAAGAGTGGTAAATACTTCAAAAAATATGCTGAAGGTTGAAAAGGCACTTTCAGCCTGCATTGATATGGTAGACGGTGATTTTGAACTTATTCATTTTCATGGAAAACACGCTATGGAAAGAGAGTTCGAGAGAAGTCCGCTTTTACATGGAAAGATGGTACTTGAAAGTAAGAGAGGTACTTCAAGCCACCAACAAAATCCTTTTGCAATTCTTGCAAAAAAGGATGCTACAGAAACTTTCGGTGAATGTGTAGGGGTTGCATTTGTATACAGCGGTTCATTTATTATTGAAGCTGAAGTGGATCAGGTAAATCAGACAAGACTTGTAGTTGGACTTCACCCTGAGCAGTTTGAATATATATTAAATGCCGGAGAGGAGCTTGTACTTCCGGAGGTGGCGTTTACATATTCGGATGCGGGATTTGAAAAACTTACACATTCATATCATGATGCAATCAGAGCAAACCTTCAAAGAGGCAAGTTTGTTCATACACACAGACCGATACTTATAAATAACTGGGAAGCCACATATTTTGATTTGATGCGGATAAACTTTTTGATATTGCTTCAAAGGCAAAGAGTCTAGGTATCGAAATGCTGGTTATGGATGACGGATGGTTCGGTGAGAGATATGATGATACAAAGGGACTTGGAGACTGGTATGTAAATGAGAAAAAGCTCGGTTCATCTCTTAAAGAGTTGGCTGATCGTATCAATGCTATAGATATGAAGCTGGGTATCTGGTTTGAGCCTGAGATGATAAATGAGGATACCAATCTGTACAGAGAGCATCCTGATTTTATGATAAGAGTTCCGGGCAGAAAGGGAGTCAAGGGCAGAGAACAGTATGTACTTGACTTTACAAGAAAAGATGTAAGAGATTATATCAAAGCTATGGTGGTAAATATCCTGAAAAATGCAAATATATCATATGTAAAATGGGATATGAACAGAAGTTTGGCTGCCGTATATTCCGCAAAACTTGATGCAAACAGTATGGGAGAATTCCACTACAGATATGTACTCGGACTTTATGAGCTTTTGGATGAGTTGACTACAGAATTCCCTGATGTATTGTTTGAGGGATGCTCAGGCGGAGGTGGCAGATATGACCTTGGAATGCTTTATTATCATCCGCAGATTTGGTTAAGCGACGACACCGATCCTATCGAAAGGCTTAAGATTCAGTACGGAAGTTCTTTTGCATATCCTATAGGAAGCGCAGGAGCCCATGTATCGGCATCTCCGAACCATCAGACTATGAGAAGGACACCTTTTGAAACCAGAGCCACAGTAGCTATGGCAGGTACATTCGGTTATGAGCTTGACCTTAACAAGATTTCAGATAAAGAGCAGGAAATGGTGAAGTCTCAGGTAAGGGACTATTTAAGTATGACGAGTTGGTACATGAGGGAGACTACTACAGACTTACAAGTCCGTATGATTCTAACAGAGTTTGTGCTTGGCAGACAGTAAGTAAGGACAAGTCTTTCGGACTTTTAAGTGCGGTGGTTCAGAGCCTTGAGGCAAATGAGTCAAATATCTATGTTTATCCGAGAGGACTTGATGAAACTGCGGTATATGAGATAGCCGGAGCAAAGAGAACAGGAAGAGTCTGGATGAACGGGGGATTCCTTATTCCAAGGATTAGAGAGGAATATGAAAGTTTCAGGTTTGAAATAAAGAAAGTATAGTTTTACAATTTTTGTCAAAACTTACAATATACTTAAAAATATTTAATATATTTTTTGATTTTATTGAAGCTTGCCGAAAGGCAGGCTTTTTTATTGTGAATATTTGTTCGAGAGTGTAATGTGCGCCTGTTCTATAACCTGTGCGCTGTGTCAAAAATTCTTACGTTTTCCTTACGGCTGAGGCCCGTTTTTTGGTTATCCATCACAAAAATAGAAGCTTAGATTGTGCAACTCTTACAATGAAAAAACGTCATCAAAAAAAACTTGCACAAACTTAACAGAGGCGTATTGACACCTGAAAGTGAGGTGGATATAATCGTGCCATAAGGTTTGGTACAAATTGTTGGTATTACAGAAGATATATTAGATATAATTATAAATTATGTTTAAGGAGGAAACAGCATGGACGATTTGGAACGCAAAACTTTTTTATACAAGTCAAGAGAATATATATCTAAATATTTTGATTTAAGCAGATTAAAGGATGATGAGCTTTTTGTAAAGCTTGAAAAGTTGGTCAGTGAGCAATTGGGTGAGGTCTATGTTCCAATTCAGGAAAGAGTTAATTTGACTGACGAACTATATTCATCAATAAGAGGTCTGGGACTGCTTGATATGATCATAAAGGATGATGATATCACAGAAGTTATGATAAACGGTACCGACGAGATTTTCATTGAGAAAAGCGGAAAGATTGAAAGACTGAATCAAAGCTTCGACAGTCAAAGAAAGCTGGAGGATATTATACAGCGAATAGTAGGTAGAGCGGGAAGAGAGGTAAATCAGTCAAATCCTATTGTGGATACAAGATTACCTGACGGCTCGAGAGTAAGCGTTGTATTACCGCCGGTAGCATTAAAAGGACCTACTCTAACCATTCGTAAATTCTCTAAAATACCGATGACAGTGGAGCAACTCATAAAATATAAGTCAATTACCCCACAGATTGCCAAGGTCTTAGAAACATTGGTTAAAGCAAAATACAATATCTTTATAAGCGGAGGAACAGGAAGCGGAAAGACCACATTCTTAAATGCACTTTCTAATTATATTCCAAACACAGAAAGAGTAATTACTATTGAGGATTCGGCAGAACTTCAGATAGTAGGTATAGATAATCTGGTAAAGTTGGAAACCAGAAATTCAAATTCTTCAGGAAAAGGAAGTATTACCATCAGAGATCTGATAAAGACATCGCTTCGTATGAGGCCGGAAAGAATAATAGTCGGAGAAGTAAGAGGTGCGGAAGCACTGGATATGCTGCAGGCTATGAATACAGGTCACGACGGTTCACTTTCAACCGGACACGCCAATTCAACTGTGGATATGTTAAGCAGGCTTGAAACGATGGTGCTTATGGGTGCGGAAGGACTTCCGCTTGAAGCGATAAGGCAGCAGATAGCATCTGCCGTCGATATAATAATACACCTTTCAAGGCTTAGAGATCACAGCAGAAAGACTATGGAGATAACGGAGGTTGTAGGCTTAAAAGACGGTGAGATAGAGTTGAATCCGCTGTATGTCTTTGAAGAGAATGAAGAAAGCACCATGGAAAAAGTGGTGGGAGAACTGAAGAGAACAAAAAATCCGCTTAAGAATACCTTTAAATTAAAGCTTATGGGATATAAAGGAGTTATCTGATGTTTGAAAGAATATTGAAAAAAAGGGAAGACACATATGTAGAAAAGCATGGACTTATGGGAAATGCGGACGATTATCATATATACCACATGAGAATGATCGATTATCTTATAGGCTTTTTGATAGGATTTGCACTCGGTTTTGTGGTAGTGATGATATTTTTCAGAATAACGGTTATGGCGGTAATACTGGGAAGCATTTGCGGTATACCTGCAATAAAAATTTATAGAAAATACCGTAAAGAAAAGAGACAAAAGGACCTGCTTATAGAGTTTAGAGATTTGCTTGAGGCACTTACCACATCGTATTCATCAGGAAAGAATACAATGGAAGCCTTTGCGGAAAGCTATCAGGATCTGTTAAGTCTGTACGGTGAGAAGTCGGATATAGTAAATGAGACCAGAATTATAATAGCCGGTATGACCAACAATATAATCATCGAGGACTTGCTTAGAGATTTTGCGGAAAGATGCGGGCTTGATGATGTGGAAAGTTTCACCGCAACATTTGAGTCGGGACTTAGACAGGGCGGAGATATCAGGCAGGTTGTATGGGACAGCAGAAAGATAATCAATGACAAGATAGAAATTGAGATGGAGATAAAGACAATTCTCACAGAAAAAGAAAATGAGCTGAATATTATGATGGTAATGCCGCTCATAATAATGTGTGCACTTAGCGGAATAGGCACGATGTCGGCTGTAGTCAACACGCCGCTTACCGTGACTGTAAAGATATTTGCAATACTGCTGTTTGGGGCAGCTTATATGATGGGAAGAAAAATAGTCAATATAAGGATGTAAAAATATGATACTTATGATATTAGCCACAGCATTTGCACTGTTTGTATTATATTTACACTTTAAGTTCAGCGGAAAGTTTAATGATGTGTTGGCAGGTATACCAAGCGGGGAGTACCCTCTGAGTGATATATATTACATAGGTTTCGGATTTATGGAGCTGATACATTTTGATATGAACAGTAAGAATGCGAGAGGAAAGATAAAGCTTATTTCAGAAATATACGGAAAGCAATACGGTCCTTATTACTTTTATTTATTAAGAGGAGGACAGTTAACATTTGCGATAGTTTTGACGCTGTTGATGTTTATGCTGACCGGAATAAGCGGTAATTACAAGCTGGTAACTGTCGGAATAGCGATAAGTGCTTTGATGATATGGTATCTGGATGAATTGCTTAACGACAAGATAAATGCCAGAAGAGATGAACTTTTAAGAGATTATCCGGGAATGCTTTCAAAGCTTACCTTACTTGTAAACGCAGGTATGCCTATAAGAGAAGCGTGGATAAAGGTAGCAAATGCGAATGAAGGCATGCTGTATCAGGAAATGAGAAATACAGCTATGGACCTTAGCAACGGTATGCAGGAAGTGGAAGCATACAAAACATTCGGAGAGAGATGTTCTATAAAGTCTCTCAGAAAATTTTCAACAATGATGATACAAAATCTTCAAAAAGGTAGTAACGAGGTGGTACAGTTCCTAAAAGATATGAGTACGGAGGCGTGGGAAGAGAAAAAACACGAAGTAAAAAGAAAAGGTGAGAAGGCAAGCAATAAACTTCTTTTGCCGATAGGACTTATATTCGCGGGAGTATTGATTTTGATAATAGTACCTATGTTCGGTAGTCTGAAATTTTGATGTTGGAGCTTATGTCGACTAAAGCTTTTACATAAATATTATTTTGTTCAAAGAGAGGAGAAACAAAATGGAAAAGATGTTTGAACTTATTGATCTGTTCGTTATGGCACAGGCGGTGAAACTTCAGGGTGCTCTTAAGGCATTTAAGGAAGAAGAGCGCGGCGCATCAGATATGGTAGCGGTTATGGTACTTATAGTAATCATAATAGCACTGGCGGCTTTATTTAATCAGAAGCTTAAAGGAGCCGTTGAGAGTATATTTGCACAGTTAACATCATTTGTTGAAACACGTGGTGGAGGACAGTAATCGTAAGTAACTAAGGAGGGGATATGCGTAGTGAGAACAATCGTGGGACATTGATGATAGAAGCTGCACTTATATATCCACTGTTTATCTTCACAATAATAGCGATGTTGGTACTTGGGCTTTTGAAGCTGGAACAAAGCCTTGTACAGTTCGGTACAACAAAGATTGCTTCACAGGCGGCCAGAGAAGCTGCATATCCGGGATATGAAGAGTATCTGGCGCCTGCAAGCAGCGGAATTGATATAGATGTTATGAGCTTTCCGAATGCGTCAGGAGTTGACAGCTATTATAAAGAGAGAAAACTGTATGCAGGTTTTTTCAGAAGTAAGGATGAGGTGGGAAACGGTTTTGAAAACAAACTGAATGAACTTTTGCAAAAATATACTATGGTCAGTGGTCTTACAGCGGATTCGGATATAGAAATCACAGGTATAATAACACCTACGGTCAAGGCCAATACAAAGTACGGAATTAAATTGCCTAAGGGACTTGCCAAAGCACTGAGCTTGGTAGGCGCACCGGAAGAATTCACACTCAAAGAATCCGGCTACGCATTTTCCTCAAATGCAACAGAATTTGTAAGAGACATCGACCTTGGAGCGGATTTGATAGACTTCCTCTTGGAGAGATTCAATCTGAAAGAAAGGGTCGATGTCTATGTAAACAAGCTAAAGACATTAAGAGATAAACTGGGAGGGACAGGCAGGTGAGCATATGAAAATATTTTATAATAAACATGGATCGTTGACTGTATTTATGTCCCTTATTTTGACGATAGTAATGATATTTACAACCGTTTTAATAGACGGGGGAAGAATAATACTTGCAAGAAATATAGTTTCAGGTGCAGGAGATATGGCACTTAATGCAGGGCTGACATATTACAACTCGGTACTTCAGGATACATACGGACTCTTTGCCATTTCCAAGAATATGACAGAATTACATGATAATCTGGAAGTATATTTTGAGGCGACATTAAAAAGCAGCGGCCTGCATGACCAAGGCCTGGTAAAAGAACTTGTTGATATAGCTTTATCAGGAAGCGGAAGCGATGAGATTTCAGATATTATGAAAATGAAACTCGCCGACGGGGGTTTTGAAGTAAGCCAGGCGGCAGGTGCAAATCTTTCCAATGCAAATATTTTAAGGGCACAGGTACTTGACTATATGAAGTACAGAGCACCGGCGGTTATAGGATATGGATTCTTGGAGAAAATGAATATTCTAAAATCATTGCCGGCTCAACAAAAGGCGTTGGAAGATAAAAAAGATTATGAAAAAAAGCTAAAGGAGATACAAGACCTTTGTTTAAGGATATATAAAAAATCCAGGGATTATGAGGATTATCTTAAAGATCCTAACGGATATTTTAAAACTCCTCAGGAAATAAAGCATGACATATATTACTGGGGTGATGAAAACTTTAAATATTCCACCCAAGATGCAGTGGCTTATGTACAGGTGGAGAAGCTGCCGGAACTTGGCAGTGAAGAGGTGTGGACCTACAACAACCATGACCCTTCAGGTGCGGACCTGGAATACTATGTAAATAACTTTGAAAATATAATAATCAAAACAAGATCAGACTTTGCCGGTATGGAATATTATAAATCGAAAGATATTCCGATAAGCAATTCTGAGACTAAAGCTTTTTTGGAGAGTAGCAGGTTCACAAGATACATAATATATTACAACCGATATAAGGAGGATGTTGCAGAGTTTCATAAAGTAAATGCAAGTTATGAAACTTCGGAGCTGGATCATAAAAAAAGAATCAAAGATCTTAATGATGATAAAGATAAATTGTCGAAAGATGATGAAGCCGGAAGGGATAAAATAGATGAAGAGATAGCTAAAGAGGAAGCTAGATGGGGGAAATTAGAAAATTGGTACAACAAAGATTTTTTGGGCTCAGAACCGCTTGACAATTATTCCGAAGATTTGTTGGTTAAAAAGCCATATGGGCCAAGTTATGATTTAAACCTGTTAAGAGATCGTTATTTGAGTAATATTAAACAGGACATTAAATTGCTTGCAACTCCGCAAATGAGGACGGCGAGAGACTATTATCTATGGTTTGATGAGCTGAATAAAAAGGCGGTAGATATAAAGAGTGAGCTTGTAAAGCTTAAATCGGCCTCAGATCAATTACAAAATATAGCTGATAACTGGAATGTGGATATCGGCAATATGGCAGAGTCGGGTGTGAAAAATGATATGCATCAGGACTACGCTACAAAGACTAAGGCCGTTATAGAAGGATATGTTGATGAGATGATAAAAATATTTCAAAGATCTATAGACTATTCGTCAAAGGTTACTGCAAATCTTAAAGAATTTAAGTATGCAGGTATTACACCTGCTACAGATGCCGGAAGCGATGATCAATGGGTGGATGGAATAATATCTTATGTATCAAACTTGACAAATCAAGACAGCCTTAAATGGAATGAAGAAGTGATTTCAAAGCAGGAAGCATTGCATACATTAGGAGCATATACACCTACCGAGGACAGCAATTTATTATTCCTAAACTTTGAAAATAATATACCTGAAAAGATAAAAAGGGTTGTTGAAACTAAAGAAAACGCTAAAGGATACAAACTGGTAGATTCGGAATTTGACTACAAAGATCCTAAGCTTAGAAACTTCCTTGGAGTGGAATGCTATGAGGGTGACTCAAAGTACTATGTAGACCCGCTGTTTGCCTTCCTTGAGAAAAACAGTATGGCGACAAAGCCTGACGGTGATTCGGAGAAGAAAAGCCAGAGAGACAATATGATTAAAGGAACAGGTATTGACAATACCCCTGAACCTGTACAGATAAGCGGTGCACAAATAGCCGATGTAATGAATACAAGTGCACAGGCCGCTCAGATAATGGATGCAAACACTGTTGAGTCATTACAAAACGGCGGTGCGGATAAGCTGGCGGACAATGCTTTGAAAACATCAAATGAAGCTATATCAGGTTTTGACAAAATAGGCGATATTTTAGTAGGCGGAAGAGATAAGCTTTATCTTATGGCATACACCACGACAATGTTCAGTTGCTACACTACCAACAGAGAAGAAGGTGGAGGTACAAATGAAAAGACATTATCAGGTGTGCCTTTCAGCGAAAAAAATAATGAAGCCTACAGGGCGGAGCAGGAGTATATACTTCTTGGAAACCCTGACTTAAAAGCTGATGTAGAAGGTGTAAAGACAAGAATATTCGGAGTAAGATTTGCTGAACGCAATATACGCCTATACTAGTGATAGTGAATTAAGAAATGAGACATTGGTAATGGCTACTGCCATAGCAGGTTGGACAGGATTCGGAGTTCCGATAGTACAAAATGTGTTGTTGCTTGCATCTGCACTGACTGAAAGTGTATTGGATGTAAATGATTTGGTATCAGGTAAAACGGTAGCACTGTATAAGAATCGACAGGTGTGGAGAGCAAGATACTTTAGAGGAATAGTTCAGGCGGCTGCAAAGACCGCGGCAAATACACTGTATAAAAAGATGAATGAGTATACGGATGATGCTAAAGAGAGCTTTAATCATACATTAGATGATTATGTAAATAACATGGTGGATACATCTACAGATACTATTATAACGTCCATACAGACGCCAATACAGGAAAAGGTACTTTGGTGTACGGCGCAGGTAGGAGATGCCAGAGACGGGCTGGAAGAAAGGCTTAAGGCCGCACTTAAGGAAAGCTTTGATAAGATGCAGGCGGATATGGAAGCGGAAGTGGCAACAGGGGGATTGGTAGCACAGGCAAAACTTAAGGCGTTTAAATTTATTAATACTGATGAAAGTCGTGATAAACTCGTTGAGACAGTTATGCAGACAGCAGGTATTAATAAGGATAATGTCGATCAATTGACAGAGGGTATAAATAAAAATATTCAGTTATTTTTTGACGGTAAAAGAAAAAGGCTAGAAGAAGAAATACATTCTGTTATTGATAAAACTCAACTTAAAGATAAGCTTAAGAACAGTGTAGGAAGTGCTCTTGATGCTGCTAACAGCAGTGCACAGGAAGCTATAAATAATAAGATAAATGAGTTCAATAAGGAATTTGAAGGTGCAGGCGGAGATGCTATTTCTATAGGAGACGGAAATAATAAACTTGAGCTTAACGGCTTTGATAAGACAAAGGCAAGCACCTTTGAGATGAGCTACAAAGATTATCTTATGGTTTTCCTTTCTATACAGTATTTGATAGATGAGCAGAGTGTAATCTGTAGGATGGGAAATCTTATACAGACCAATGCAAGCAAGGAAGGTTCACTTTACTATGCGGGAAAAGGATTCTCAATGCAAGAGGCCACAGTGCTGCTACAGGTAAAAGCCGAAGCACAGATACAGCCTGTATTTATGAACTTGGAGGCATTTAACAATAATAACGAGAAATTTATATTGGATAAGGGTCAATTTGGTTATCCTATAAATTATAAGGGCGTATTAGGATATTAAATATGGAGGAAGCCTTTTAGGCGAAATTAAGAAAATGAAAAATGTAAAAAGAATGTTGCTTATAGGTGTATTGGCTACAGCAAGTATTATCGGAACCGGATGTGGCAAGTCGGATACAAGTACAGGTAGTACTGCAAACAGTGAAACTACGGCAAAAGAAAGTAAGGTGGAAGAAACTACAAAAAAAACCGCACAGAAAAATAAGTTTGAATATCCTATAACACTTGGAACTATTGGTGGGATGGATCTTATGGCAGACCGTGAGTTCCCAAAAGCAGGTTTTTTTCCGGCAGGTGGTATTGTATTGGGATTTGATGAGAATAAAGGTGAGCTTGCATCCTGTTTCTACCAACGTGAATGTACGGATAAAACATCTGCGGAAGAAGTGTGGCATGTAGAGTATAGTGAGGATTTGGAAAAAATACCGGAGATATTAAAGGGGCTAAAGTCTATTTGGGAGGATTTTTTAGAAGATGGAAGAATGTATACTATGTATTCTGACCAACAGTATGAAGTGATTGTAGATAATAGTGAAAAGGTTACCTACAACGGTGTCGACTTTATAAAAGAGGAAGGGCATATAGATGTAACAAGAAAGGATCCTTCAAATACATATTCCCCAGAGTTAGTTAGGAGCAAATATATAGCATATTATTACTTCAGTCCTGAAGGTGCCGGTTCAAATCCTGCCGATGACAACCAAGGCTACGGAATGGGAATGGCAATATGGGGTGTAAGACCTGTAGATATGTCGGATGAAGCTGAAGCAAAGACTATGGAAGAAAATTATGAAAAGTTAAAAAAATCAACCAAAGCTTCTATGGAAACACTTATAAGTTTAGATGACTACTGGAAATTAACAAGTCAGAAATAATTAAGTGAAAAAGTATACTATACACCTAAGAGATTCACTCTACCATATCGGAGAAGGTTTTTCCATAAAGGATAGCTCAGTGATGTCATATACTTGGATATTAAGGAGAAATATATGAAAAATATAAAAATACTGATGTTAATGGGTTTATTAGGATTGGTAACGGTAGCAGGTAGTGGATGTAGTAAGGTTAATGCCGGTACTGAAAACAGTATAAATAGTGAAAGTACGGCAAATAAAGAAGATACATTAGCAGAGAGTAAAGGAAAAGGTACTAAAAAATTAGATTCAAAAAAGAGAGAGTTTAAATTTGGAGATACAATAGGAACAATAGGAGCAATAGATTTGGAAGCGGACACTTCTTTCCCTAAAGCAGGTTTTTTTAAAACAGATAATCTTATACTTGGTTGCGAAGAAAATAAAGGAGAACTTGCATCATGTTTTTATGATCAAATATGTGTTGATGAGCTCGATACGCAGAATGTATGGAATATAGAATATAGTGAGGATTTAGATAAAATTCCTTCAGCAATGAAAGGATTGGATAGTATATGGGATTCGTATTTAAGTGATGGAAGAATGTATTTTATGTATTCAGCGCAGCAGTATGAGATAATACCTGATAACACTGAAAAGGTCAGTTATGGAGGACGAGACTTTATAAAAGAAGAGGGGCATATAGATATTACCAGAAAAGAAGCAGAAGACACAGAACATCCTGAGTTGGTCAGAACCAAATATATAGCATATTATTACTTCAGTCCTAAAGGAGCAGGTCTTGATGCTGCCGATGATGCGTCAGGATATGGAATGGGAATGGCAATATGGGGTGTAAGACCTGTAGATATGTCGGATGAAGCTGAAGCAAAGACTATGGAAGAAAACTATGAGAAGCTAAAGAAGTCGGCAGAAGCCTCTATGAACAGTTTTATAAGCTTACAAGAATATTGGAAGCTTGGAAAGTAGTGCATTAAAGAAGGAGAGCAAAGTTATGGCTAAGGATAAGCAGGAAGGTTTTATTACAGTTGAAGCCAGTCTTATATTGATGATTTTTATTGCGGCGTATATGGCACTGCTTAGTATGTTGAATGTATATAGAGCATATACAAGCATACAAAATGCTATAGACCAGTCGGCAAAACAAATATCCGAATACTCATATATAGCCAAGAAGCTTGGAGTACATAATATAGGACAGACTGCTTCAAACGATGCGGGAGAGTTTAGCGATAAGACAAAAAAGATGTTGAATACAATACAGGTATTTTTCAATGCAAGTGCGAACGGCCTTGAAAATGCTACAGATGTATCCAACAACATATTGGACGAAAGCTCACAGGCATATCCGGAAGACATAATGGCTCAAATGGAAAATGTAGGAAAGAGTGCACAGGAAATATATGATTCCGGACAGGCGATGTACACATCGGTTACAGACTACTTCTCAGATGAAAAAGCGATATTCAACGGAATATTGGCGGTTATAAAAGACGGAGCATATGACGCGGTGAAACTTGCGGTAGCAATGCCGATAAGCAGAGCCGTTACAAACAAATACCTCGCAGGTTTTCCCAAAGGATACTTTGAAAACCTCGGGGTACAGGGAGGAAAAAACGGAATAAATTACTGGGGGTCAAGCTTTTTTCTCGATATGCAAAGTATCGAGATAAGCGCCTCATATAAAATGAGGATCCCCCTGCCGTTTGTGGATAAATTTGATATAAGACTGAAGAATACGGCTTCAACAAGGGCGTGGATAGGCGACGGAAGCTTTAACGAACCTAATGAAGCGGGAGGAAATGTGGCAGGTGCGGCATTGAAGACGGTGCGGAAGAAAAAAACCTGGCGAAGAGGACAATTTTGATAATATTACTCGGTAGTACCTGCGAGCAATAAGTTGAATATCCCTGCATCGGTATGGGATAAGAGTACAAAAGAGCGCGGTGAAGAGATAAGCAACTATGACAATACGGTGGTTAAAAGAAATTTGGATTCAAGTGAATTCAAAGATATAAGTATTTTCAGTGAAAGTGAGAAATATATTGCAAGAACTCACAGTATGGATACTGATATGATTGAGTATCAGGACGGAAGCAAGTTCTTAAGGGCAATAAAAAAGATATGAAAAGGCTTGAGGGCTTCAGTAAACAGGGAAATATCACACCAGATAAATACAATAAAAATATTATTATCTGGTGTTAAAGAATAAAGAACTTAGTGTAGATCAGCAAAAAGGCGATAGTAGCCGCAACTGAATACGCAAGCAGAAACGGAATAGTGCTGAAACTATATACGACAGAATAGGAGATGGGCGATGGTGAACTTAGTTTTTGCATAGCATTTATGCTGACTGCGTATATATTACAATATTTATATACAAAAAGATATAATACGAACAATTTGAAACAAAATATAATGTTATTTGTAATTTATCTTTCGGTAGGTATAGCGATAGGAGTTTTATATAAGATATATGCATTTGATATTCTTAAAACTTTTAAAGCATTAGCGATAATATCTATAACATTTATAACTGCAGGAATTGACTGCAGAGAAAAGATAATACCGAATGAAGCGGTTGTATGCATTATAGCCGTCGCCTGTGTGATGATGATAATAAATGCTTTTACAAACAGTGTGGAAGCGTTGGCAATATTTATAGACTCTCTTGTTGCAATGCTGATAGGAGTTGTGCTGTTTGCGGCAAGCAAGGCGATAAGCAAAAACGGCGTCGGAATGGGAGATATAAAGCTTGTGGGAGCCTTAGGTCTGTACCTTAGAACATATGCACTGATGGGAGTACTGTTAGTGGCACTTGTATCCATTGCAATATACGGATTGATAAAAGTAATTTCAAAGAAGGCCTGTGTAAAAGATGAGATACCTTTCGGACCGTTTGTGGCTTTCGGAGTGACGGCTTGTATGATATTGGGATTTTAGGAGCGATATATGAATATGAAGAGAATATTGGCACCTATAATAATCTTACTGTTGGTGTTAGGTTGGGGAAATATAATAGGCGGAAATGCCGAGAAATATAAAAGCTATACCGAGCATATGAAAAATGCAAAGACTCTTGAGTCAAAGGAAATCTACATTGACGCCATTGACCAGTATAAGAAGGCACTTGAGTTTACAAAGAATAAGTTGCCTGTACAGGAAGCAATGTTGGACGATTATCTGAAGCTCAAAAAGTATAACGACTTTGAAAAACAGGGAAATGCCATACTGGAAAGCTACAATTATCCTAAGAATGTAGCAAAAAAAATGACAGACTATTATATAGACAGGAAGCAGACTGTAAATGCACTTAAGCTTGTCAATGCTTATCTTGAAAAGAATGCGGAAGATGAAGATTTTTTGGCACTTCAAGGAAAGCTTAGGGGAAGCTGTTCCGAAGTGTATTTCGGAAGTGATGATGTAAAGATGTACGGCAACGGTTTTTATGTGTTTGTGGATGACAATAAACAGGGACTTTTAAAGTCTGACGGCAGCGATAAGATAGCTGCGATATATGACAAGATTTATCCGTACGGCAAGGAGCCTGAGTACGCTCCGGTATGTAAGGATAATGATTGGTACTATATTGATAAGAACGGATATAAAAAACTTGCACTTGATTTTAATGTGGAAAGCCTTGGAGTATTCGGTAATAATTTGGCACCTTATTGTAGTGAAGGTAAGTATTCTTATATTGACGCAAATGCAAAAAAGGCAAGCAAAAACACCTATGATTTTGCAAGCGGTTTTGCAGGTAAGAGAGCGGCGGTAAAAAATAACGGCAAATGGGCAATTATAAAGTCGGATTTTTCACAGGTTACAGATTATATATACGATGATGTGGTGTTGGATGAATGCGGATTTGCTACGGCACAGAATGTATATATTGCAAAACTTGACGGAAAGTACCATATTTTCGGACTGGACGGAAAGGTAAAGGATAGTGAAGGTTTTGATGAAGCAAAGGCCTTTGTATCGGATGAACCTACGGCGGTAAAAAAAGACGGCAAGTGGGGATTTGCAAACAAAAAAGGTGAAGTGGAATTGATGACCGACTACAGTGATGTAAAGCCTTTTTCAAACGGATTTGCGGCGGTATATGACGGAAAAAAGTGGGGTTATATAAACAAAAATAATACTGTAGTTATTGATTTTGAGTTTAATGAAGCGGGCAACTTTAACAACAGCGGTGTTGCTGTAGTCAGAAAGCCCGGTATAAAATTTATACAACTTGTAAAATAGGAGGTTTTTAATGAAAATCAGACTGGCTTTGGTAGATAGTGATGAGGATTACAGGAAGAGATTGTCAGACTTTTATATTAAAAATTATCATGACAAAATAGAAATAATGACATTTTCTTCATTAGATTCATTTGAGAGTAACAGAGGCAACAAACCTATTGATGTATTGCTCGTATCCGAGGATATTGAAGACGATTTATCGTTCTATACGGAAAAGATGAGTGTGGCGTATCTGTGTGACAGGGATTTGATAGAGAGAAAGAACAATATAAAGGCTGTAAATAAGTTTAAAAAGCCTGAGAAGATATATAAGGAAATTTTAAACATTCTGGCGGATTCATCAAACGGAGATATTGCATATAAGTTCAATGACGGAAACAATACCCTTGTAGAAGTTTTTATGCCTGTAAACGGAGGTGCAGGTGCCACATCACTGGCTATTGCATACGGAAAGAGACTTGCAATGCAGGGTATACCTACTTTGTACTTAAACTTTGAACTTTTGAATACATCCAAACTCTTTATGGACGGTGAGGGAAGTATAGGATTTGATGAAATAATATATGCAATTAAGAGTAAAAAGCAAAATGTTCCGCTGAAGATAGAAAGCAGCGTGGTAAAGAGCAGAGAAGGTCTTGATTTCTTTAATGAAGCGAGAATTGCTCTTGATATGCTTGAGATGAATGATGAAAATATCGAACTTTTGATAAGAGAATTACAGGGAATGGGCAAATACAGACATATAATTATAGACAGTGACCTATGTATGGGAAGCAGATTGAAACTGTACTCTAAGCTTGCACATAAGATAATCCTCGTATTTGAAGAGAGCGCCATAGGTATGAAGAAGATGTCTGATTTGAACAGAGCGTTACAGCTGCTTGAAAACGGCGGAAATATAGATATAACCAATAAAATAACCATTATCTGCAATAAGGTAAAAGATGTAAATGCCGTGTCTGTACCGGCAGACCTTTCCGTAAGAGAATTTGTAAAAAGATATAATTCAAGTGATGATTTGACAGATGTGTTGAGGCAGGTTTCTTTTTTGGATAATTTGAGATAGGAGGCATATATGTTTAAGAAAAAATACAACCGACAAAGGTATTGAGCTTATATATGAAATTGATGAAAATGAAAAGCTTGACAATGTAAGTATCGGAATGATGAAAAACAATGATATTGAGGCTTTATTTCCTGTGGACATGATAACAAATGATACAAAAACACAGCTTAAGTATCAAGTCGGAAAAGCAAAGAGTCTAAATGAATATATAACCGAGGAACTTACAAAAGAGGATCTGTTAGCGGTATTTGAAAATATTTGTAAAGATATGAGCTGCATAGAAGAGTATATGCTTTTGGAAGGTCAGGTAATACTTGAAAACGATTATATATTTGTAGAAGGCAATAATATAAGGCTGATTTTTATTACCTATATATAATAGAAGAAATAATGTCAGGTGAATGCATTTTTAAAAACCTTACTTGATATGATGGTAAATAATGAAAAGGCTGCGTATTTTGCATCCGATATAACTAAACAGCTTACAGGAAGAGAATTTCATATGACAATTTTTAAATATGCTTGATGCCCTAAAGCAAAAAAGATATATTGAAAAACCGAATATAAGAAAAGACGAAAGAAGTAATGAGTTTACGGAGAAAAAAAGGGCTTGCCGACAGAAAGATATATAATATAGAAGAAAAATATTTCAAAACCTGTTTTGTCAAGGCAATATCAGTCAAACACGAATTTTGAAAAATAACGATAACTCATATAAAAATATATCAATCCGAATGCCGCAGTGCAGGTTGCAAGTCTTGATAATCAGCCGCAAAAGGCTGAAAAGAAAAAGGGATTGTTTGGCCTCGGTAAGCAAAAGGAAGTAGGGGCTTCAACAGAGTCAGGATTTGAGAGAAACAATAACAACAATCTTTTGATTCCGGCAGAGAAGAACCGTTGAATGTAGGGAAGTCAAAATAAGAAAGAGAAAAAGAAATTCTCACTGTTCGGTAAAAAGAAGGAGAAGGAAAATAAGCCGGTTGAGAGTGTAAAACAGGTTCCTAAAGCTACATACGGTGAGACCACAGTATTACAAAATCCTTCAAATATAGGTGAGACCACATTGCTCGGATTTTCACCTAATATTATAAACTCATTTTTGATATGGAGAAGAACGGGTGAAAAGATAGTGATAGATAAATCCGACTTCAGAATCGGTAGAGAAAAAAATTATGTGGACTTTTGTATAGATGACAACTCTTCGGTCGGAAGAAATCATGCGGAAATAATTCAAAAGGACGGAGCGTATTTTATCAGAGATTTAAGGTCACTTAACTTTACCAGAGTGAACGGTGAGAAGGTATCACCGAGTTTGGAAGTGGAACTTTGGGATAATGATGTTATAAGTTTGGCAAATGAAGAGTTTGAATTTCACATAGGATAAGATATGAATTATTTTTTGACGGCACAGACTGAGGTAGGTTTAAAGAAAAATTGTAATCAAGACAGTGTTATCCTAAAAAGAGCGAAGTTTAAAGGCAGAGAAGTTTGTCTTGGGGTCATTTGTGACGGAATGGGGGGACTGTCCTGTGGTGAATTTGCAAGTAAGAGTATAGTTGAAGCGGTTTCAGACTGGTTTTTACATCAGTACAGCAGATATGGTGATGTGTGGAATGAAAATCAAATGAGAACGGATTTTATAAACATCTTAAGCTCTGAAAATGAAGGGCTGCTCTACTATGGAAAAGAGCACGGCATATATCTGGGAACCACCATAACTGCAATACTCTTGGCGGATAATAAGTTTTTTGTCTGTCATGTAGGCGATACAAGACTTTATAAGATATCAAAAGCGGGTATGGCACAGCTGACAAAAGACCACACTGTTATTGCAAGAGAGATAGCGGAGGGGAAACTTAGTATAAAGGATGCAAAAAGCGATCCCAGAAGAAATGTACTCTTGCAATGTATAGGTGCAACTAAGGATGTGAATCCGGATATCTTTTGCGGAGAGGTAAAAAGCGGAGATATATTATTACTTTGCAGTGACGGTTTCAGACATGAGATAAGCGAAAAGGAAATTCTAAAGGCAATTAAAGGATGTGATAATTCAAAGCTTAATGAAAGACTGAGAGCGTTGATAGACTTAAATCTTAAGAGGAGAGAACAGGATAATATTTCTGTAGCTTTGATAAAGGTAAAGTAGGTGAAATATGTTGGAGATTGGCAGCCTTTTAGACGGTAAATATAAGATTTTAAATAAAATCGGACAGGGCGGTATGAGTATTGTTTATCTGGCTATGAACGAAAAAGCCAATAAACAGTGGGCTATAAAGGAGATGAGAAAGGAAAAGAATAAAAATTGTGAGGTGATGAGACAGAGTCTTATAACCGAAACAAATCTCCTAAAAGAGCTTAAGCACCCGTATTTGCCAAGTATTGCGGATATAATTGAAAATGAAGATACAATAATAATTGTAATGGACTATGTGGAAGGCAGAGCATTATCCGATATTTTATCAGAAAAAGGAACTATTGATGAGGCGAGGTGGTAGAGTATGCAATCCAATTATGTGATGTGCTTGATTATCTGCATTCGCAAAATCCTCCGATAATATATAGAGATTTGAAGCTTCAAATATAATTTTAAAGCCTGACGGCAAGATAACCTTGATAGATTTTCGGAACCGCAAGAAGATATAACTCATGACAGTATTTCGGATACAACCTGTCTTGGAACTATCGGATATGCGGCACCCGAGCAGTTTGCAGGTGAAAATCTGAGACAGACGGATGCAAGGACCGATATATATAATCTTGGGGCGACTATGTATCATCTTTTGACCGGAGTAAATCCGTCAGAGCCGCCTTATGAGCTTTATCCTATCAGAAAATGGGATGAGAGACTTTCGGACGGACTTGAAAAGATAATACTCAGAGCCACAAGAAAGGATCCTGAAAGAAGATTTGAAAACTGCAAAGAGATGGCGTATGCACTTAAGCATTACAAAGATCTTGACGACTCATATATAAGGAGACAAAAAAAGAAGATATTTCTTTTTGCAGCGACAATTACGATTTCAGCTTCAAGTTTTTTTGTCGCAATGGCGGCAAACGGAATGGAAAAAAGAGAAATATCCAAGGTCTACAACAATTATTTATCTGAAGCCACATTGACTATAGCGTCGGATAAAAACAAAAATGATATTGACGGCAGAGTTTTAAAACTTTTAAACGATGCCGTAAATATAGCACCACAAAAAACAGAGGCATATATAAGGATGCTTGATTATTACTGTGAAAGCGGACAAACCGGAAACGGACTTAGAGTGCTTTCCTCAATGATTGCATCAGGGAAAGGAGAACTTGAAAAAAATGATGACATAATGATGAAAATGGGACAGATATATTTTCTTGGGAACAGTAAAGATGCCGACTTTGATGTGGATTACGGCACAGCCGCAAGATATTTTGATAAGGTGGACACAAAAAAATACCCACAGGCCAAGTATTATTCTTCACTTTCAAGAGCTCTGTCGGAGATAGGCAGTGACAGTGAGACAATAGTCAGGGGATATGAACAATATTGATGAGTATTTGAATACGGGGGTAAAGGAGGAGGAAAAGGTAGAAATATATACCACATTATCAAAGATATACAGAGCAAATGCCTATACTATACAAAAGTCCGGTGAAAAGCCTTTTGACAAATCTATTGAACTTTTGGATAAGGCAAACGAGATATTGAAAAGTCCTTATATAGAAAGTGAAATAAAGGAAAAGTATTTGCCTGAAGTGTACTTCGGATTGGCGGATGCCTACTACAGAAGAGCAAATATTGATTTGCAGGATAAAAGAGCAAAAGAAGATCTGTATGAAGCTGTTACATACTACGATCAATACCTGATATTTGCTACAAATACACAGTCTATTCTGTTTGAAAACAGGATAGGAGATATCTATAGAACTCTTGGAGAATATAACAGGGCGGAGGATAAATACAAGGATATAATAAAAAAATATCCTGATGATGCTACAGCTTATATAAGTCTTTCCACGATGTTACTTATAGATATGAAGGATGTGAATTCTTCTGTAGAAGTCTACAAAAAAGCAAGTGTTTTGCCTGATATCGAGTCAAATTCAAATTTTATTTCATTGAAGAATAAATTACAAAATGTCGGAGGCATCTGATGCATAGAATACTATATTACAGCGGAATTTTTACAGGGAGTATAACTTTTATAATAAGCTTTATCATCTGGTTTAAGCTTGGTATAAGAAAGGCGTTCAAAGATACCATAAACTACGGTTCAAAGAAGAGATGGTCTGTGGATGCCGGTATGCAAAATAAGACAATGCCTCTCAGAAAGACAGGATCGGGCAGACTTTTTGCAGGCAAAGCGGTAAGAAAAATAAACGATTACAGTGTGCAAAATAAGCATAAAGAAATCACAGAGACTGTTCTTTTGGAAAAATTATCACGGTCAGGAATTAAAAAGATATAAAAAATATATCGATTTTTGAAATTATTGAAGAAATAAATTTAATAGCAGGGGGTAGATAGTTTTATGAATATTAGAAGTAGGAAGGTGATGGCGGTAATTGTTTGTATCTGCTTTATGATACAAATTATTTTTAGATCTTTTAGTTTTGATTCAATGGCTACTCCTTCAAATACGGTAATAGCGTTGATTTTTAGAGATACAAACGGTTATCATATAAGAAATATTTCATCATTTTTAGAAAGTGACGGCACTATAACAATGCCTACACCGAGAGACCTCGGAGATACAAATGATGAGAGCTATTCCAATTGGAGTCCTGTACTTATAGAGAACTCCTTTGATAATGTAAAAAAGGTGATAATGAACGGCGGACACCTTGATATTGAAGACTATGACGTATCAAATCCTCCGACACTTGCAACATCATCCGTTGCAACACCTTCACTTGCTACAAGCGCAAATTCACAAAGAACGGATATTGTGATAAGAAGCGGATTCTTACCGCTTACAAATGAAGAGAGTGCAAATGCAAATATCACAATCTACAGAAGCAATGTATTATTCGGTATCGGCAGTACGGTACATATTGCAAGAAGAGGCAGGATAAATGTTATCAGTGACGGTATGAAGCAGTTTGTATCAAAAAACGGTAACAAAAATCAGATTTTCTTCTTGGCGGTACAGCCGCCACTTGAGGAAGTACCTGATCCTAATGAAGTGCCGAGAATCACACTTTCTACCGAAGAGAGCAGACCGGCCACAAGGGCTGAGAACAATACTGCAGGTGAAGTATCAAACAATGCCGAAAGTACAGGAAGCGGTAGAGGTGACAGTAATATAGTTACAACAGATATTACTACACAGAGCGCCAATCATTCTACAGGTTCATCAAATATAAGAACCAATGTGTCATCAACAAGTGAAAGAACCAATACAGTGCAAAGCGGCAATGTGAGTGTACAAAATTCTTCAAATACTCAGGGCAGTGAGACACAAAGTGAAAATACACAAAGCGGTAATACTCAGAGTACAAATACAGTTGAAAACAATGTACAAAACAATGCAAGCAGCATACAAAGTGAGAGAGTATTTACACCTATGGGTAACGGAAGCGGACATAGCGGCTACAGCAGTGTAAAGCCAAGAGTAAGTATACACAATGAAAGCGGCCAAAATAACGGTTTCCTTAATACGAAGTCCACATCTGTAAATGTAAGCGATGACAACTTCAATGCAGATAATTATTCAGTGCTTGTATATAAGAATGTAGGCGGAAAAGAAGTATTGTCAAATGCAAGATATTCATGGAGTCAGGAAGGCGGCAATCACAAGGCAAATATCTTATTTGATGATGACGGAGAATACAGAATTTCTGTTGTAAAGAATAATGCGAAGTCACAGGATGATAAAGTAAAGTTTGAGCAAAAAGTGAATGTGGATTCCACAGCGCCGTATATCACTATAACCGGTGTAGAGGATTTGACGGCAAATGCAAGGACTGTTTCACCTGTAGTAAAATACAGTGATGTAAATATCGATCTGTCAAAATCAAAGATTACTTTGACATCTGTTGCGGACGGAAAGGTAAGAGAACTTTTATATAAGGCAAAGAAACAGGGCAGCGGATATGTTCTTAATCTTGACCCTATATATATTGACGACAACTATGTACTTACCGTAACCATATATGATATGGCGGGAAATGTTACAGAAAAGAAAGTCAATTTCTCAGTGAATAAAAACGGTGCGACATTTAAGTTTAAACCGGAAGAGCTTGTAGGTGCATATACAAACAAGCCTTTTACACCAAGTATTGAGGTTTGGAACACAGATGAAATTTCTATAGTTTCAGCCACAATAAACGGTATGGACGAACCTTATGAGTTTGTAGGCGGTGAACTTAAGTTCTTAAACCCTATAAATAAAGACGGCAAGTATGTATTTAACCTTGAAGTCAGCGATACGGCAGGTAACAAGTCTTCGATGAAGCCTGTAGAAGTTATCTATGATGCTACAAAACCGGTATGTATAATAAACGGAGTTAAAGAAGGTGAAAGCTATGAGGGAAGTGTAAATATTATTTTAAGCACCGAACTGCCGGGCGATGAGATATCATCCGTTTGGCTTGACGATAAGCTTTTAGCATCAAATGAGTATAAGATAAATAACGGCAAGGTTGAACTTGTTGTAGATACCAAGGGAAGTCACACCCTTAAGGTACAGGCAAAGGATAAGGCGGGAAATTTAAGTGATATTGAGACTGTGAACTTTGAGATAAAGGTTCCGAATGTGAAATTATCTTCACTTTCTACTTTCCCTGGGCGGCAGTCTTACTCGGATTGTCACTCGGATTCGGCGTCATCTTAGTATATAAGAAGCGCAAAAAAGGTGACGAAGCATAAAATTTTGCAATTACCATTTTTAAGAAAAATATATTTATTGAAAAAGATATACAACTATGCTAAAATAATTTCGCATAAAGCTTGTTGTCGGTTATCGACATAGAAGGAGAATGTTTATGAAGCATGTTGTTACTTTTAAATGAGAAAAACTCTTAAAGAGAGCTTAAAGCGTGGTGGTTGTGGTGAGTGCCAGACTCTTGTCAGTCAGCTTGCAAGACATCTTGTACAGTTGGAAACCAGGGCTGTGAAAACCCCTAACAGATAAGACGCTTTAGTATCAAACCCCTTTTCGGTCATTGACTGTTAAGGGGATTTTCGCGTTGTACTATTTGCTTTGTAATAGAAAGAGGAATAATTTGTTACACCAGTATAAAAATAACGGATATAATATAGTATTGATGTCAATTCAGGTTCGGTCCATGTAGTGGATGAGCTGATGTATGATGCAATGGTTGTCGGAGAGAAACTCATAGGTGAGATAGAAGCACCTATAAAGCTTGACGATGAGACAAAAGCTAAGATAAAAAGATGCTCTTATTGATAAATACAGCGCCAAAGAGATAGAAGAGGCTGTAGCCGATATCAGGAGCTATAGGATGCCGAGGAGCTCTATGCAAAGGATACCTAGTGAGCTGTATATCAATGATTTCAAGGAGAGAGAGACTGTAGTAAAGGCACTTTGTCTGCATATTGCTCACGACTGCAATCTGGCATGTAAGTACTGCTTTGCAGAAGAAGGTGAGTACCACGGCAGAAGAGCTTTGATGAGTTGCGATGTAGGTAAAGAGCGCTGGATTTCCCGTTGCAAATTCAGGCAACAGAAGGAATCTTGAAGTGGATTTTTCGGCGGTGAGCCGCTTATGAACTGGCAGGTCGTAGGACCTTGTAAAGTAGTGGAAGAAGTCTTGAGGAGCCGAACAATCAAAAATTCAGATTTACAATAACTACAAACGGTATGCTTTTGAATGACGAAATCATGGATTTTTGCAATAAAGAGATGTCAAATGTGGTACTGAGTCTGGACGGCAGAAAAGAAGTAAACGATGCCATGTGTCCCATAAGAGGCGGCAAGGGAAGCTATGATACTATAGTTCCCAAGTTTTTAAAGTTTGCCGAGAGCAGAGGTACCAAGGATTACTATATCAGAGGTACTTTTACAAGAAATAATCTTGAGTTTTCAAAGGATGTAATTCACTTTGTGGACCCTCGGCTTTAAACAGACAAGTATGGAGCCCGTAGTAGGCGAAGAGAGGAAACTTACGCCATAAAAAGCTGAAGATATTCCGAAGATTATGGAAGAATATGATAAGCTTTGTGGTAGAGTATATCAAGAGAAAGAAGGAGGAAGAGGCTTTAATTTCTCCCACTTCAATATAGATTTGACCATGACCATGTGTTGCAAAGAGACTCTCAGGCTGCGGCTCGGCATCGAGTATCTGGCGGTAACACCTGGGGAGATTTATATCCATGTCATCAGTTTGTAGGTAAGGATGAGTTCTTACTTGAAATGTGTTTGACGGTCTGAAAAAGAAAAGACATCAGCAATGAGTTTAAGCTGTGCAATGTTTATGCAAAGCCCTAGCGTAAGGATTGATGCAAGATTTTATTGCAGTGGCGGCTGTGCTGCAAATTCATACAGCTTCCACGGATCTATTACAGATACTTATGATATCGGTTGCGAACTTCAAAAAAAGAGAATTGAATGTGCAATAATGATAAAAGCAGCGTTAGCTGGGTAAAATAGGAGAAGATAATGAAGGACAATAAGCAAAAGGGCTTAACCTCTCTCTTTATCACATTTGTAGTTTTGGCATTTTTAGGTTTTCTGGCTTTCAATGTTTTGCAAAGCGGAAAACACAGCAATGTAACCAAAGTGTCACATACTGCTGAAGAAACTACTATAACAAGTGCAGAGTCTTCTGCAGCGGAGAGAGCAAGGAGAGTGCATCACACTAAAGCCGATGAAAGTTCATCTGCAGGTGAAACTAAGGCAAACACCGAGAGTTCACAAGCTGAGTCGGGCAAAGAATCAGAGAGCGCAAATGAGAGTAAAGCTGATGAGAAAAAGTCTGACGAGAAGAAGGATGAGAGCGGCAAAACTCCCAAGTTCGGTATGGGAAAGATTAAACTTGGACTTGACTTGGCAGGCGGTGTAAGTATCACTTATCAAACAGTGGAGAAAAACCCTTCCGATGAGGATATGGCTGATACTATCTATAAATTACAGCAGAGAGTTCAAAACTACTCAACAGAGGCTGAGGTTTACAGAGAGGAACAAACAGAATAAATATTGATATTCCGGTGTATCTGATGCCAACGCTATCTTGAACGAACTTGGAAAACCGGGTTCTTTGCTGTTCGTAGACCCGCAGGGAAAGACTGTACTTACAGGAGATCAGGTGGCAACAGCCAAAGCAGGTATTGTAGATAATAACGGTAAGAGCGAGTATGTTGTATCACTTACATTTACAGATGAAGGCCCAAAGGCTTTTTGCAGAGGCTACAGCAAAGCTTTATCGGTCAGAGAATCGCAATCGTCTATGACAATGTAGTGTATTCAAATCCTACGGTTCAGACGGCCATTACAGGCGGCAATGCACAGATTACAGGTATGACTTCATATGATGAAGCAAAGAATCTTGCATCCACTATTCGTATAGGTTCACTTTCACTTGAGCTTGAAGAGCTTTAGAAGTACGTCGTAGGAGCAAAGTTTCGACAGACAGTCATATCTACAAGCATGAAGGCCGCAGTAGTAGGCTTTGTGGTTTTGGCGGCATCCATGATCGGAATATTCTTACTCGGTGCGGCATCCGTACTTGCGCTTGCACTTTATATCATACTTGAAGTTCTTTTTGCTGTCGGTATTTGAAATTACGCTGACGCTCCGGCATAGCGGGTATCATACTGTCTATAGGTATGGCGGTAGATGCTAACGTTATTATCTTTACAAGAATAAAAAGAAGAGATTGCACTGGAAAGAGTGTATATGAGTCCATTAACTCAGGATTTAAAAAGGCTCTTTCAGCAATCATTGACGGTAACGTTACCACACTTATAGCTGCGGCAGTGCTTTATATTCGCGGTTCAGGTACGGTAGCGGATTTTGACAGACACTTGCGCTCGGTATTATACTTTCAATGTTTACCGCGCTCTTTGTTACAAAGTTTATACTTAAGGCCTTCTATAATGTAGGTCTTGACGATGCTAAGTTCTATGGTAAAAAGCCTAAGAGAGAGCCAATCAACTTTGTCGGAATGAGAAAGATTACTCTGAGTATTGCGGCTGCTGTACTTATAATTAGGAGTAATATTTGCAGGAATTAACAAGTCGAAGATCGGCGGATTCTTCAACTCACGGTCTTGACTTTAAGGGCGGTACATCAACAAATGTTACATTTGATAAGTGATTACAGCCTTGAAGAGATTTCAGAGATATCGTACCTGTAGTTGAATCTGCAACCGTGAGGCCGGAACTCAGACCCAGAAGGTACAGGATACAAATCAGGTAATTATAAAGACAAGACTCACTTTCACTTGATGAAAGAGAGAAGTTAAATAAGGCACTTGCAGACAAGTTCGGTGTAGATGCCGAAAAGATTACGGCAGAATCAATATCAGGTGCGGTAAGTTCAGAGATGAAAAGGATGCGGTAGTGGGTACAGTACTTGCAACAACTCTATGCTTATCTATATCTGCAAGATTCAGAGACTTCAGTTTTGCTGCAGGTTCAATACTTGCACTTTTACACGATGTATTTGTAGTTATAGCTTGTTATGCAATATTCCGCTGGAGTGTAGGTTCCATCATTTATCGCATGTATACTTACAACTCCTCGGATACTCAATCAATGCAACCATAGTTATATATGACAGAATCAGAGAGAATAAGGCTATCTTGCTGAAGGCAACTTCTAGGAAGAACTTATCAATATAAGTGTTACAGAGACACTTACAAGAAGTATTTATTCTTCACTTACTACATTTTATAACTATATTCATACTGTTCCTGATGGGAGTTTCTTCCAATCAGAGAGTTTGCATTGCTGATTATGGTCGGAATAGTAGCAGGTACATATTCTTCAGTATTCTTACCAAGTGTCTTCTGGTATATACTCAGCAAATAAGTTTGACAAGAAGATAGAAGAGAAGAAGGCTGAGAATGCCAAGAAGAAGAAAGACTAAAAAGGTCGAATAAATAAAGACAGCAACGGTGCTGTAGCTTAGGTATTTTATGAAAATATGAGATAAAGGCTTTCGGACAAAAAGCCAAAAGTGCGCCACTCATGGAGACGGTCCACGGTACCGAGAGACTCCGCCTTTATGAATGTAGGTACCGTGGCGGCCATAAAGGGTGCCGTATCCACCGATGACCTTAAGGGAAATAGGCTGTCAGGTGGAGTTAATACTTATCACCCGCACGTAAGGACAGGTGATGTTTATTAAAGAATCTGGCGGATTGCATGAGTTTATGCACTGGGACAGACCGATACTTACAGATTCGGGCGGTTTTCAGGTGTTCTCACCTTGCAAAAACTTAGAAAGATTAAGGAAGAAGGAGTAAACTTCAATTCACATATAGACGGCAGAAAGATTTTTATGGGACCTGAGGAGAGTATGCAGATACAGTCAAACCTCGGTTCCACAATAGCTATGGCGTTTGATGAAGTGTCCTCCGCACTCTGCCGAAAGAAAGTCACATAGAAGCTTTCTGTGGCCCGCACTACAAGGTGGCTGCAAAGGTGTAAGACGAGATGGACAGGCTGAACTCTTTGGAGGATACGGTCAACAAAGAGCAGCTATTATTTGCTATCAATCAGGGCGGAATCCTTGATGATATAAGGATTGCACATGCCAAGGAGATAAGCGAGATGGATCTTGACGGCTATGCGATAGGCGGTCTGGCTGTAGGTGAAAGTCAGCGAGGAGATGTATCTATCTTGATGTGACTGTAGAACATCTGCCAGCAGAACAAGCCTACATATCTTATGGGTGTAGGAACTCTATAAATATACTTGAGCCGTGGAAAGAGGAGTGACTTTTGACTGTGTATATCTGAGCAGAAACGGTAGACACGGCCATGTATACACAAATCACGGAAAGCTGAATCTTTTTAATAAGAAGTTTGAGTTAGATAAGAGACCTATAGAAGAAGGATGTAATTGTCCTGCTTGCAGATCCTATTCAAGAGGATATATCAGGCATCTTTTGAAAGCGAATGAAATGCTCGGTATGCGTCTTTGTATATGCACAATCTTATTTCTATAATACAATGATGAGTGAGATTCGTATGGCTATACGCGAAGGAAGATATACCGAATATATATAATAAAATAAGAACAATGCTTGAGGGTTAAAGAGGAGAATTATGAATATTTTAGCGACAGCAAATGCAGGTGGCGGTTTTGAATTGGTGCAGTAGCAATGTATGTGGTATTCATTGCTGCAATATTTTACTTTATGGCTTATAGGCCTCAACAAGAAGGAAAAAGGCTAAACAGGCTGAACTTTTTGCAAGTCTTGAAGTCGGTGATACATGTAGAGACTTCAGCAGGGTTTTTATGGTGTCTTGATTGATATTACAGATGATACTGTAATAGTTGAGTCTGAACAAGAATTGTCGTCGTATTCCGATGAGAAAAGATGCTATTATAAAAATGAGAAAAGTGAGAAATCAGGGCACATCTTCGGATGCTGCTTTTTGGAAAGTGATATGGATACAGTTATATAGTACTGGATTTGGAGTGGAATCAAAGTCCGAACGGCAGAGAATACAGCAATAAAAGATCTTCCCTTTGAAATAATAGAAATAGGAGCCTTTAAAACTTAATTGTGATTTGGAAATAGTTGATGAATTTTCACAGAGTGAAAAACCTACAGTGTACAAGAAGATGCATTTTAAGGTCATGAGGTGGACAGATAGGTATCGGAGAGCTAAAGAGAAAGGGTGTACCCTTTGTAGAGTCTATAAATGATTTTTACAGATTTTGCGAGATAGACGACAGAAATAAAAAAAAGATAATTTGCACCTGGGGAAACCTTGACCTTGTGGAGCTTCAGAGAAATATAAAGTTTTACGGTGTGGAAAACAAGTTTGAATATCCGCTTTTTATTATGATCTCTAAAAGCTAATATCAGATACCCTAACGGTGAGCAGGATCGGATACCTCTTGAAAGAGCCGTGCATATGCTGCATTGATATAAGAAGACCGTTCCACCACGCCTTTGATGATGCTTACTATACGGCAGAGAGTAATGCAGAGAATGGACTTTTAGCCTGTAAGCGAGTACTATTCACTGATTATTACCGTGTACCGAGAAATCCTGAGGAAGAGATTTACCTGCATTTTTCAGGTTACTCAAAGTTTGTATCCACACTGTTTGATACAAAGGAGGAGGCTATATCCGATAAGCACAACTCAGACCTTATCTGTGACAGATGTAACAGGATGTTAAAGAAAAGATAAAGTGGTTTTTCCACAAAATCAAAGAAACTACTACTGTATAGGTATTCGTCCGGAGCACTGGATATGTCAAAAGGCAAGATAAGAGTAAGAAAAACGACGGCAAAATACTATAGATAAAAGACCACAAAGGTGGTGATGCGGATGTATTTGAAGAAGTAATGCAAAAAGTATGAGGAAAGCAAGATAAAGAAAACTATAAAGAGCAGAAGAAGAATGCCTATAATATGGAGATGTCTAATTGGAAAAAGAAAACTGTTGTAAGAAAGATAGATAATAAAGATATAGAAGAATTGTATCGATGACATAGTATAAAATTGGCGGCGGATATAATAAAGTCCGAGGACTGGTGGCATTCCCTACCGAAACCGTATACGGTCTGGGTGCCGACGCATTTTTGGAAGAGGCCGCAAAAAGATATATGCCGCAAAGGGCAGACCGAGTGACAATCCGTTGATAGTACATATTGCAAATGTAGATGATGTTGAAAAATATTGCAAAGGACATACCTGATATTTTTACACTCTGCAAAAAGTACTGGCGGGTCCTGTGACCATAGTTTTGAGAGAGATATTATTCCGTACGCCACAAGCGGCGGTCTGGACACTGTAGCCGTAAGGCTTCCCGGTAATGATATCGCAAGGGCTCTGTGTAGAGGCAGCCGAGTACCTATAGCCGCACCGAGTGCAAACTACCCCTCAGGCAGGCCTTCTCTACCCATGCCGTCCATGTGTCTGAAGATATGAACGGCAAAACAGATATGATAATAGACGGCGGTGCGGTAGGTATAGGTGTGGAATCAACCATCATAGATCTTACATCGTGAGATACTCACACCTTAGGGCCGGGTGCCGTTACTTTTGGAGATGTTAAGAAAGATTTGTGAAAGTGTGGATGTAGACCCGCACATAGAGCATTTGCTTATCAGGAAGTGAAGCTCTGAAGGTCTGTGAATGAAGTGATAAGCACTATGCTCCGAAGGCTGATATGAAGCTTGTAAGAGATGAGAGTGCGGTTTTAAGGTATATGAAAGATATGATAAAAAGACTGTGACAAACCTATGGCTTTGCTTACTCGTAGATCGAACATAAGAAAGATTTGGAAGGAGGCAAAGGAAATAAGCGACATAAATATTTTAAGCCTGGGAAGTATAAAATCCTGACAGTATTAGCAGCTACAATTTTTGATATCCTAAGAAAATGTGATGAGCTGGGTGTGAGTACATACTTTCCGGGAAGTGTTTGACGAAAGTGAATAGGAAAAAGGGCGATAATGAGTCAGATTAAAAAGCCGCAGGTTTTGAAACACTTGATGGGCAGAATGTGAGCGAGAAAAGAGAAGATTATATAAATTGGATGAATACTTTATAGGTGTGGCGTTAAGCTCAGTGAAAAGATCAGCGATCCTAACACACAGGTAGGCGCCTGTATAGTAAGCGAGTACAACAAGATACTTCAATGGATATAACGGTTTTTCCGAGGGCTGCTCGGATGAGGAGTTTCCGTGGGGAAAAAGGACCTTGAACTTAGCGACCCTTACAATGCGAAGTATTTATATTCCACACATAGTGAGCTTAATGCCATATTAACCACAGAGGGGGCTCACCTGAAGGCAGCAGATATGTTACACTTTTTCCTTGCAATGAATGTGCAAAGGCCATAATACAGGCAGGGATAAAGACAATTATATATGAAGATGACAAGGTATGCGAACAGCCCTTCTGTCAGAGCAAGCAAAAGGATGTTGAACGCTGCAGGAGTAAGGTACTATGAATATCAACCGAGCGGTAGAAAAATAGAGATAACGGTATGACGGACAAGAGATTACAAAATATATTGGATAAACTGGATGAAGCATACGGCACTGAAAAGAAGATGTATTTGGAGTACAATACTCCGTGGCAGCTTCTTTTTGCCACTATTTTGAGTGCACAGTGTACAGATGCAAGGGTGAATATAGTTACAAGAGACCTATATAAAAAATATAACAGCCTTGAAAAGTTTGCCGTGGCAAGTGTGGAGGAAATGGAAAAAGATATTCATTCCATCGGCTTTTACCACAGTAAGGCAAAGAATCTGATAGCCTGTGCAAGAAAGTTGCTTTCAGATTTTAACGGTGAGGTTCCAAGTGAACTTGAGAGTCTTTTAAGTTTGCCGGGTGTAGGAAGAAAGACCGCCAATGTGATAAGAGGTAATATCTTTGATATGCCCAGCATTGTGGTGGACACACATGTAAAGAGAATTACAAAAAAGCTCGGGCTTACAGAAAGTGACGACCCTGTAAAGATAGAGTTTGAGCTTATGGAGATTTTGCCCAAAGACCACTGGATACTGTGGAATACCGACCTTATAACACTTGGAAGGACCATATGCATTGCAAGAAGAGAAAAATGTGATATCTGCTTTTTGAGAGAGGATTGCCCGAGTGCGAAGGTATGAGAATTACGGATTATGTAGCAATTGACCTTGAGACCACGGGAGTAAGCGTTTCAAAGGATAAGATAATAGAAGTCGGACTTATAAAGGTGAAAGACTCTCATATTGTGGAGATGTTTTCCTGTATAATAAATCCGAATATGCCTGTGAGTGATGAAATTTTAAATCTTACCGGAATAGATGAAGATGAAATAAAGTCGGCAAGATATATACAGGATGTAATCAGAGAGATAGTGGAGTTTTGTGACGGCTTTGATTTACTAGGACACAATACCATCTTTGATTACAGCTTTGTAAGAAAAGAAGCAAATAATGCAGGGCTTGATTTTGAAAAGAGAGGTATTGATACATATAAACTGTGTAAGAAAATACTACCTCCCGATGTAAAGAAAAATCTGACTGATGCCTGTGCTTATTTCGGAATAGAGAGAAAACATATGCACAGGGCGTTTTCGGATGCTTATTTTTACACATATGCTGTATCAAAGTATACTGAGGTACCGCCCGGAGCTTGAATGTGACACCGAGATGATGAAAGTAAAGCTGAAAAAGCTTTATTCCTATCAGAAAAAGAACAAAAGAGGACTTGCAGAAATTAGCTAAAGTGTCATAGAATTGTTTGCAAGGTAAATATCGACTTGCTTTCTAGAGTCTAGTTGCCAAGCGATAGACAAATTTTATCTCAAAAAAGAAAAAAGAGGTTTATATGAAGAATAACAGGCGAATTATTTCGATAGTAATAGCTGCAATATTAGTTCTGGCAATGGTAGTTCCGGTAGTAGTTTCAGCATTGGTTAAGTGAGAGGATGATGGGAATTGAGAAAGAAAACAGGTAATATAGCGGTCGCAGTTGCAGCATTTATGGCAGTTGCAGGCTTGGGAATAAGCAGTGGAGCAGGTAGAGTAGATGTATTGGCTGCAAGCCCTCAGACAAAGGCTGAGAAAGCAAACAGTGACGAGTCAAAGAAGTCTGAGTCAAAAACAGATGATAAGTCTGCCGACAAAAAGGCCACCAAAAGTGAGGCGTCAAAAGAAGAAACCACAGCCGCACCTGAGACTACAGCTAATGAAGAGAATAAGGATGAATCAGGCAATCAAGGAATACAGGCGGAGAAAAGACTTCCAAAGGGCTTTGGCATAGAAGGGCTTGGAGAAAACATATCCACATTGGATGCGTTAAGTAATGCACTTAATTCATTGCAGGAAAAAGCTGATGCAAAGAAGTTTGTTTTGGATGTAAAAGGAGAAAAGCTTGAGAGCAGCTTTGCAGAGCTTGGAGCCGGTATATCCAATAAAGAATTTATATTGTCGGAGGCCGAGAAGTTTACAACAGGAAATATGCTTGAGAGATTTGCAAAAAGCTCCGAGTTACTTGAAAAACCTGAGAATATAACTCCCGATATAGAATTTAACGATGACGCGGTTAAGTCATTTTTGAAAAAGGCCAACAGGAAAAACCCCGATGCGCCTGTAGATGCCACTATAAAGAGAGTGAACGGTGCTTTTGAGATAACTCCTGAAAAGGAAGGATATGCAATAGATGCCGATTCCACAGTGGCAAAGCTTAAAGATGCTGTTTTAAAGGATAAAGAAGAAACTATAGTGGCGGATGTGACAAAGCAAAAGCCGAGTGTTACAGCCGAAGAGCTTAGCAACATCAAGGATGTACTTGGAACATTTACTACAAATTATTCATCATCTACATCTGAGAGAGCCACAAATATTGCGGTAGGTACGGCAAAGATGGACGGCGTACTTTTGACGCCGGGTGAGACATTATCAGGATATGAGAGAATGCAGCCATTTACTATAAAGAACGGCTATAAGATGGCTAAGTGCATACCCAAAACGGTCTTGTAATCAGACAGTGTAGGAGGCGGTGCCTCGCCAGATAGCAACCACACTTTATCAGGCGGCGCTGAGAGCCGAGATAACCATTACGGAGAGAAAGAATCACTCTGCGATTGTCGGATATGTACAGCCTAGCGGGTGATGCGGCAATAGTCGGAGATTATAAGGACATCAAGGTTACAAACAACAGAAAGACTCCTATATATGTGGAGGCGGTTACATCCGGAAGAGATGCTACATTTACCATTTAGTAAAAGAGGACAGACCGGCAGGAAGAACAATAGAGTTTGTATCAGAGGTACTCAGTGAGACCTGAGGGCAAGACATATATAGACGACGATTCCAAATCAAAGGGCTATATAAAGAGGCAGTCTGAAGGACATAAAGGCAGAGTTTCAAAGCTGTGGAAGATTGTAAAGGAAAACGGCGTGGAAGTAAGTAAGGATTTGATTTCAAGCGATACTACAGAAAGGCTGATGATATATATACAGTGAGGCGTACAAGGCATTCGGCACCTGCAGCACCTGCACTTCTGTTGCACCTGCACCCCACACAGTGCACCTGAGTCTGACAATCTGGTCCTGCAGATACCAGGCGGCGCCGGAGGCAGGCACTTTCTGAGGTAAGTCAGGGACCGCTGACCCGAACCTCAACCCGGACAGTAATGGAAAAATATAATATTTTGCGGATATGCGGGACTTAAAGGTTCACTGAAAATAATAGAAAGCCGATATTATGAACTTGTCGGTATTTCAATAAGATATATTTGGACAGTGTAGCCTGTCATATTAGGGACAGAGGTTATTATGGGAGATATTTATCTCCCATAAATAATGATAGACCTGAAGTTAAGCCTGTAGATATAGACAGTATATTTGCAGGCTTTATCGGTAACGTAGAAGATGTGACACAGGGCGGTATACTTGATACATTGTATACTCTGCAATGTCACATAGATGCGGATTTGAAAATAGAGATGATACTCTGCAGTTCAAATCTGCATTGAAATTTGTGAATACTTCGCTTAATATATACAGACTTTTAACAGACGGAAAGCTGAGTAATGACCGACGACCCTATAGCCGATTGTAAATATTTAAATGACAAAGGTATATCCGCCGAGATAATAGGGCGTTTAAGCAAGAGCCTTGATAAAGCGGTAGGATAAAGAGGTCACTGAGTATGTCAACAGACCTACTGAAGATGAAATTTTTAAGGTGATAAAATATGAGAGAAAAATATTATCGGTACTGAGAAAAACTCCAGAATTGATATTAGAAGAGCTGGCTATTTTTGCTGCGAAGATGAAACAGCCATTGCAAAACGAGATAGCGGATATGGGAAAAAGAGGGTGTGATATGCGGTTATCACACACTTATAAACTGGGATAAGACAAATAATGAGAAGGTGAATGCACTTATTGAGGTAAGAGTCACACTCAAAAAGGAATGGGATTTGACAATATTGCAGAGCGAATCTATCAGCTCAGAGGTAAATGCGGGTATATCTGATGAGCGGCTCATTTGATTTCACAGTATTTATTGAGGGCAGAACAATGAGAGATGTGGGCACAGTTTGTATCGGACAAGCTTGCACCTATGGATTCCGTACTTTCTACCGCTACACATTTTGTACTGAAGAAATATAAGGATCCCATGGAACCATACTGTCTGCAAAGAAAAAGATGAGAGGCAACTTATATCACCATGAGAGATCCGTTATCAAACTACAATAAAAATCAATACAGCCTTCAGGTATCAGAAAATTCTTGATATAGTAAATACTATGGAAGATGCCATCACTCGGTGGTACGAACCTGATTTTTGAAACACCTTATTTCATCAGAGACGCAGGTATATATTCTCTTGAAAAGGGTAAGACATTCTACACATCCAACTCAGGTCTTATGGAACTTAGAGAGGAAATAAGAAAGTATCTCATAAGAAAACTCGGTGTGGAATATAACCCTAAGAGTGAAATGATTATCACCGTAGGCGGAAGTGAGGGCATCGATATTGCCTGAGGGCAATGCTTGACAGAGATGATGAGGTGCTGATACTGCAGCCTTACATAGTCACTACAGAACTTTGCACAATACTTCAGTAGGCGGAAAGCCTGTAATAATAGAATTAAAGGCTGAAGACGGATTTAAGCTGAAGGCAAGTCAGATACTTGAAAAGGTAACCGATAAGACAAAGATACTCATACTTCCTTTTCCGAACAATCCTACAGGTTCAATATTAAATATGGACGAGCTTAGAGAGATTGCAAAGGTATGTATTGAAAAGGACTTATATGTAATCTCTGACGAGATATACTGCGAGTTGACATATGAGGTGGAGCATGCTTTCTATAGTAGCAGATAGAGGGTGAGCGAGGAGAGAACCGTTTTGATAAACGGTTTTTCAAAGTCACGCGATGACCGCTGAGACTGGGACATGCTACAGGACCTAGGAGATTATTTCACAGATGACCAAGATTCATCAGTATGCCATAATGTGTGCAACTACCACTAGTCAGTATGCGGTAGAGGCACTTGCACATGGTGATGCCGATGTGGCAAGGATGAGAGAGTCATATAATCAAAGAAGAAGATATCTGCTTCACAGATTTGAGGAACTTGGAATGACCTGTTTTGAACCGCAGGGAGCATTCTATGTATTCCCAAGTATAAAAAGATTCGGTATGAGCTCCGAGGAGTTTGCGACAAGACTTCTTGAAGAGCAAAAGATTGCGATAGTACCGGGAACGGCTTTCGGTGAATGTGGTGAAGGCTATGTAAGAGTTTCATATGCATATTCTATGGAAAGATTGAAGGAAGCACTTTCAAGAATTGAAAAGTTTGTAAGGAGCCTTTAATGAATATTGTATTGCTTGAACCTGAGATACCCTACAATACCGGAAATATCGGAAGAAGCTGTGTGGCTACGAATACAAGACTGGATCTGATAGAACCTCTGGGCTTTAAAATAAATGAAAAGCGAATAAAGAGAGCCGGTATGGACTACTGGGCAAAACTTGATGTCACCGTCTATTCAGATCTTGAGGATTTCTATGAGAAAAATCCTAAGGCGAGAGAGCATATGTATTTTGCCACGACCAAGGCACATCATACATATAAGGATGTGGTATATGACAGTGATGAATATATAATGTTCGGAAAGGAGAGTGCAGGAATCCCTGAAGAAATACTTGCCGAGAATGAAGAAAACTGTATAAGGATACCTATGTGGGGAGATATAGAAGCCTGAATTTATCAAATTCGGTAGCCATAATATAGTCGAGGCACTTTCAGCATGGCTTTGAAAAATGCAACTACAGGTGAATCAGAGACTGATTATGATAATAAAAATACTCCGAAACCAAGCGGCTTCTGGAGTATTTTTAGAATGTATGTAGGAATATGGTGAAAAAGAGTTAGTCAATAAATATAATTTTGGCAGAAGTCTATCATCATACTGTATATATAAAACAAAAAAATAAAAAAGGGTGAATAGGATGAAATGTTGCGAAAAAAATAGCAAAAAATAAAGGAGGAGTTACATTAGAATCTACGATTGATGATACGAATATTGTAATGCCTGAATGGGATTTTAATGCTCCTTCATGTAACAGCTTGGGAGGAAGCTTTCGAATGTTTGCGCAGAGCAAGTATCTGGTGAAATAAGAGCTGTAGTTGGTAGCGAACTAAGACCAGGAAATATTTGGGAAAATATCGAATTACCAAGATTGAAGGCCAATCCAAATGTTACTAAGATTACAACAATAGATCCTAAAACAGGGTAGAAAAATTATATTCGAGAGGTAGAAATGAAAATTATAGAACAAGATCAACAATTACTTTTTGATTTAGAGAATGGTTTCTCTAAAAGCACAAGGAGAATTGTTGATTAATAAAAATTTGTTGTTTATAAAGATAGTATGACACATTGGGAACCCCTCATGAAAAATCTTCCCGATAACTCCAAGAGAAATAGACAACATTATTAACATGGCTATGGAGAGCGATCAAACTATCTCGATTGGACTTTATATAATTATGTTGAACTCATATATTCTAAGTAAACCTGTGGCAATAGATATCCCTGATGATTCAATTAAGAATTTGAAAGTTCCATGGGGAGAATTTACAATTAGAAAAATTAGGAGGCAATTAAAAATGAGTTTAACTAAAATAACTTGGGAGGAGTTTGATACCTTTGAAAAGATTGAATCACCAAAAGGATATGATTTTCGAACACATGAAGGAAAATACTACACTTTTGGTGAGTTTGGAGTAGCTTCAGTTCGTCGTATCTTTGAGATTAATCCTTCTGATTTTAACGAATATTTATTAGGTAGGAGAACGGCACGTGAAATTGATTTTAAAGCGGAGAACGATCGTTGGCCACCAACGGAAGAAGAGAGAAGAGAATCTAGAAGAAAATTTATAAGTAAACATCCAGCTTCTTTGATAGATGTCCCTAAAATAGGAAACTTTTTCTAAGGAAGAACTTGAAGAGTTGATTCCGATTGCTGAGAAGCAGTGGATTGAATCTGAAGGAGACTTCCAGATTATTATGTATCACCACTTAAGTAAAAGAGGTTTGAAATGAAACCAACAAAACTAGGCTGGGAAGATGTTATCCAGTTCGAAGAAGTAAAAGGTTACGGTCAGCATATCTGGAGAGATGGTAATCATCTTTATTACGTTACCGAGGAGGGAGGAATTGCCCCTCAGCGTGTGGTTTATGAATTACCAAATGAGTTATTTGCATTACTAGAGAGTGGGGAAAGAACGGAGTTAAAAGTATTAAATAAGCTTCAGACTGATCGTTGGCCACCGACGGAAGAAGGAAAGAAAGCTAGTGAGAAACGATTCATAGAAGAGAGTACTACATCATTAATTGATTTACCTGAAACTACAGAGTTATTTACTAAGGAAGAGCTTGAAAGATTAATTCCAATTGCTGAGCAAATGTGGATTGACTGGAGAGGCAAACTTCCAGATGATTATGTATCACCACTTAAGTAACAGATATATACAATGATACCAACGAGATCTTCACTCTTAAACGAGTGGTGAAGAGGATGGTGGATGATTTTGAAAAAGATAACCCAGGATTTTTTTTTTTTTATAATCCATCTAAGACGTTTATTGATTTGTACGTGAAATCAGGCTTCTATATTGCAGAACTCGTTAAGCGATTATATAATAGCAAATGTCTGAAAAATACATTTTCCAAATTTTGAAGAACGTTTAAAACGTATCCTAGAAAAATCAAGTTTGTGGATTTGTAGCTTCACTATTTATCTATAATATTTCCACTAATTTTATCTTTGGAAATCTTTCTCGAGATATTAGTAGAAAGAACTTTGTTCTAGAAGATACCATCCCTGCGGCTAAAGAAGGAAACTACAAAAATTGGTAGATAAATATTTTGAGTAGAAGAGTAATTGTTCATCAAGTATGTTTGTAAGTTCAGTACTGAAATCAGAGTCTCTGGTAGTGGTAGTAAAAAGGCTTAATCCATTGGGCTTTAATACCCATTTCACGCATATATTTGCCCTACAGTGCGCTCAGTAATAGTTTCACCTGACTTACGAAGATCTTTGGTTATTTTAGGAGCACCATAGTTTTTGTTTTTGAGCTATCATAAATAGTCGGATATTCTTCTAATAGCTTCCTTCCTCTGAATAGCAGAAGATATTTTTCTATTAAGAAAAGAACGATATCCGGATCGAGACACACCCAAAAATTTAAGCATTCCGGAAGTAGAGACACGGTGCCCATTTACTTTAGCTGCCTCTACCTTTGCAGAAACCCTGTATAGATAGCAATAGTTAACTTTTTCCCCAGAATGCTTATGGCTTTTTAGTACATCAAGAGCATCTTGAGCATCACGTGAAAGCTCACGTTTGAGGAGAGCTATTTCTTTGCATCATCAGATTGATAGTTACCTGAGCCACGAACGGAATGTCACCCATCATTATTACGAAATTGACTTTTCCCATTTTGGCAAGTGTACTAACACCAATGCCAAGATTCTTGGCACATTCAACTTGAGTAAGATCCGGATGTTCATTTCGATAGTTGATAGCATCCAGCTTAAACTGTTTTGAGTGATGGTTTCTTTTACTTGACATAATGAGTTCCTCCTAAGGTTTATTATATAACAAATAAGGAAATATCTCATTTTGTTTTGTACTAAATGTATTCTAGCACCATTCCGACTGAAAAAGCAGAGAGTGTAGGACTTGAAACTTTTTCAGATTTACAGATATACTTTGGCAGAGAGCTGGTTATACTTGAAATATTACATAAATATATGGAAAAGTATAGCGATTCTATATTTTATATAGATAATGGACTTTATTTTTACAAAAGCAAGATATAGATAGAATTTATAATGTAAAAGAATCGGATACAGAATGGATTTATAAAAATCCTGATACATATAAAGAGAAAAGTAAATATTAAAAGAATTAGGGAAGGATATTAAGGTAATGGGAGCATCAGGATGGATGTTTAGGGAAGAAGTGAATGTAACAGAAAAAGACTTGGATATAATAATTGATATATTTACTGAAATGGTATTTTTATTCAAGTAATAAGTTGAATATTAGTTCAGGTGAAAGAGTACATACAACTGTGAGTTTTTTAATGATGAGTGGGTAAGAAAGTGGGATGAGGACGAACTTGATTCTTTAGATGATAATGACCATATAGAATTTGCTTTTTTCCTAATATGGAAATGAAGTATGGCAAATATATTCCAAGCATGGGAGAAAAGTACCTGCTTTTTATTTACTTTGAAGATATTTCAGGTAGAGGCAGATTATTACTGGAATTCCTGCATAGATATTTTAAATTGTTTCCGGAAGATGTATTTATGGAAAGTCACTTTTATACAAAGGATGATATAGATAAGTTATATGCGAAGGTACCATGGAATGAGACTTGGATGTATGAGGATCCTAAAACTTTTTGATTTATACGTATAAAAAATAAGAGCCGGTCAAATAATGGCCGACTCTATTTATTTACTGTTTATGTGGAGAAAGCGAAAATTTAGTGCTTCTCATACAGGTAATCATCATTTTTCTTTGGCGGTTTTTCATTCAGGTTACCCACGTCAAAGGTAGTCTCATCAGAGATATCATTCTCATTGTTTTGTCTCTCATCAACCGGAATATCGTTTACTTCGGTTCCCTCGGCGGAAATAAGCTTGGTCTGATTGATTTCACTGTCGTTAAAAGTCCACCGCACCTGATTTCCCTGCAGTATCTGAAACATATGCCTTTATACCGTAGGTGTCAAAATCAAAAAGTGGCTCTGCCTCGTCCTTATCAAGCTTTTGTAGGCAATATCTTTTTGTCATTGCTGTCTATCGCATATATATTGTCATAGTCGATATCGGAATGTGTGTCCTCAAAGGTTATATTCAGTTCACCTTTTTTACAAGCTGTGCAAATATGGTCGGAGCGGTCGAGTCTATCTTGTCAATCTTTTCATATATAGTCTGTGACATAGTATTAAGATTGGTTGCAACCACTCTCAAAGTACCGTTTTTGTAGCTGTAGCCTCATATGTATTTCCGTTTTTTTGTAAAGGAGAGAGGCTCATTGTCAAGCTGTCATAGTGAAGCTTTTTAAAGGGAAAAAGCTTTTTTGTACCACTTTGATGTCAACAGTTTTTGAGTTCTCCACCGCCTCTACAGAAACTTCAAACTTAGGCTGTGATGTAACTGCAAAAATATGATTACATTTACGAATATAAATGCTATTATATACTTGAGTTTTGAAAACCTCCTTTTTTTAGGTTTTTCATTTACATTGGTTTCATCTGCCATAGATAATCCTCACTTTCACTTGTACAAGCAATCTTTGACTAGAATAGCAGACTTAAAAATAAAACTTCAAGTTAAAATTTGCATAATAGTAATATAAGAAAATAAAGGAGTTGTTATGATAGAAAAAGCGGTGAAATTTACGCAAAGGCAACATGAAGGCCAGTTTAGAAAAGGGACTGAAATACCTTATATCACACACCCGCTTGAGGTATGTTCGATAGTATCACTGATGACCGACGATATAGATGTAAGATGTGCGGCTCTGCTTCATGATACCGTGGGAGGATACGCCTGTGACAGTTGAAGATATTAGAGAGAATTTTCGGCAAAAAGAGTGGCAGCTCTTGTAAGTAAGGAATCTGAAGATAAGTCAAAGTCATGGATTGAGAGAAAGACACATACATTGGAGCATTTGAAAAAGGAAATGTATTGAGGTCAAAATGATAACCTTGGGAGACAAGCTGTCAATATGAGACCCCGCCAGAGATTTCTTGGCTTTCGGAGACGAATTTTTATTAAAGTTCAATGAAAAGGACAAGGTAAAGCAGGGTATGTACTATTTCGGCATACTGGATTCTATAAAAGAGTTGGAGGAGTGCGAGTTTTATAAGGAGTATGAGAAACTCTGTAATTTTGTATTTGGAGATGTGAAAGAGAAGATATGAGAGACGGTTTTGTAAGAGTTGCAAGTGTAACACCCGATATCAGAGTATGTGATGTAGCATATAATAAGGAAAATATAAAAAAGGCTATTGAAAAAGAATGGGAACAAAAAAGTAAAATCATAGTGTTTCCCGAGCTTTGCCTTACAGGCTATACCTGCAATGACTTATTTTTTCAAGATATACTTATCAGTGAAGCAAAGAAAGCTTTAAAAGAGATTGTAGAGTTTACATCAGGTCATAAGTCTGTTGTATTTATCGGACTGCCGCTTGATTTTAAGGGAAAGCTTTACAATGTTGTTGCGGCAATATCCGACGGAGTACTTTTAGGTTTTATAAACAAGTTGAATTTGCCGAACTACGGCGAGTTCTATGAGGAGAGATACTTTAACAGAGGCTTTGAGGAACCTGTATGGGTGGATTTCTTTGACAATGTGGTGCCTATGGGAGCAAATATACTCTTTGAGTGCACCAACTTTCAGGGGCTTACAATCGCAGGTGAAATCTGTGAGGACCTTTGGGTAGCCAATCCTCCAAGTGTGTCTCATGCGCTTGCAGGTGCAAATGTTATTATAAACGCTTCGGCATCAAACGATATAGTAGGCAAAAAAGCTTACAGAGATCTGCTTATAAGCAATCAGTCAAAGAAACTTATATGTAGCTATATCTATGCCAATGCAGGTGAGGGCGAGTCCACACAGGATCTTGTATTCGGAGGTCAGGGCATTATTGCAGAAAACGGTAAGATATTGGCGGAAAGCAACAGATTCAAAAATGAGGCTGTAAGAATTGAGATAGATATTAACAGGTTGAATTTGGAGAGAAGAAAGCAAACAACTTTTAAGACCTGTGATGATGAGGGGTATTATAAGGCTGAGTTTGAACTTGATATAGAAGAACTTGAGCTTAAAAGAAGCTTTGACCCTAAGCCTTTTGTACCGGACGATCCTACAAAGAGGAGTGAAAGATGTGAGGAGATACTTACAATACAGGCACTCGGTCTGAAGAAGAGATTGGTTCACACAGGTATAAAAAATGTGGTACTGGGTATTTCGGGAGGTCTTGACTCCACGTTGGCGCTTTTGGTCTGTGTAAAGACATTTGAGATGTTGGGACTTGATAAGAGCGGAATAAAGGCGGTGACAATGCCCGGTTTCGGAACTACCGACAGGACATATAATAATGCCTGTGAACTTACAAAGAGCCTGGGTGCAAGCCTTGAAGAGATTTCTATTGTAGAGTCGATAAAGAGGCATTTTATTGATATAAAGCATGATATAAATGTGAAGGATGTCACATATGAGAATGCACAGGCAAGAGAGAGAACTCAGATTTTGATGGATATTGCAAACAGGGATAACGGACTTGTGGTAGGAACGGGAGATTTGTCTGAACTGGTACTTGGTTGGGCTACATATAACGGCGACCATATGTCGATGTACGGCGTGAACGCTTCCATACCGAAGACATTGGTAAGACATCTGGTAAATTACTATGCGGATACTCTAAGCAATAAAAAGATTGCGGATATACTTTATGATATTTTGGATACACCTGTATCGCCTGAACTTTTACCGCCTGAAAACGGTGAGATAGCACAAAAGACCGAGGATTTGGTGGGACCTTATGAGTTGCATGATTTCTTTTTATACAATGTATTAAGATTCGGATTTATGCCGTCAAAGATATACAGAATGGCAAAAGCGGCATTTGATAAAGAGTATGATGCTAAGACCGTACTTAAGTGGCTTAAGGTATTTTATAAGAGATTCTTTGCACAGCAGTTTAAGAGGTCAACTCTGCCTGACGGGCCTAAGGTGGGAAGTATAGCCGTATCTCCGAGAGGCGACTTAAGGATGCCGAGCGATGCAAGCAGATACCTTTGGGAGCAGGATTTGGAGAATATAAAATGATTACTTCCACATCCAATAAAAAGATAAAAGAGCTTGTGGCAATGGTCAAAAAAAACAGCGTCGGAAAGAAAAAGAATGCTTATATTATAGAAGGAATCAGGATGTTTAGCGAACTGAAACCTGAAGAGATACTTGAGGTTTTTGTCAGCGAAAGCTTTGAAAATGAAAATAAAAGCTTACTGAAAGATATTTTTCCCGAATATGAGACTGTAAGTGACAGAGTATTTGACTCCATATCCGATACAAAGACACCTCAGGGAGTCTTGGCGGTTGCAAAAAGAAAAGAGTATACACTTGAGAGTATACTAAAAAATGCACAAGAGCCGTTTAGTTTGTTGATACTTGACGGCTTACAAGACCCCGGCAATCTGGGTACTTTGGTCAGAGCCGGAGAAGGTGCCGGAATAAGCGGCATTATTATGAGTGAAAATACTGTGGATATTTACAATCCTAAGGTGATACGTTCTACAATGGGTTCAATATTCAGAGTGCCCTTCATATATGTAAAGGATTTGAAGGAAGTCATAGATAAGCTTTAATTCAAAAGGTATTTCCGCATATGCAAGCAGCCTTGAAGGCGCTATAGAATATGACAGGCCTGATTATAAAAAGATACCGCCTTTATAATAGGAAATGAGGCGGCGGGAATATCAAAAGAGATACTTGAGATGGCGGATAAGAAGATAAAAATACCTATGCTTGGTGAGGTGGAATCGCTGAATGCCGCGGTAGCGGGAAGTATCCTCGGTAGTGAGGCTGTGAGGCAGAGAAGATTATAATTTAAATATTGCATATTTATACATATAAGTTGTACAATAATAGATATCACGATTTAAGAGGAGGTATTTATATGAATTTATTTGGAAGAAATTTTCTCACATTGAAAGATTATAGCAAGAGAAGAGATAGAGTATCTGCTTGATTTGGCGATGAAGCTTAAGGTGGATAAGAAAAAGGGTATCACAGGCGACAGATTGAAAGGGCGTAAAAATATAGCTTTGCTTTTTTGAGAAGCCTTCAACCAGAACAAGATGTGCCTTGTTGTGGGTGCAAGAGATGAGGGCGGATTCGGAGTATCTCGGAAAGGACGATGCAGCTTGGGCATAAGGAAAGTGTGGCGGATACCGCAAGAGTACTGGGCGTGGATGTTTTTGACGGTATAGAGTTTAGGGATTCGGCATTCCAGGTTGAAGAGCTTGCAAAAGTATGCAGGGTGTGCCTGTATGGAACGGTCTGACGGATGAGTATCACCCTACACAAATACTTGCGGATTTACTTACGATGAGAGAGTATTTCGGAAAGCTTGAAGGACTGAACTTTGTATATGTGGGTGACGGCAGAAACAATATGGCAAATTCACTTATGATAGGAATGACAAAGCTTTATGTGAATATGACAATTTTTGGTACTCGAAGAGCTTTGCATCCAAGTGATGAGCTTGTAAATCTTTGTAAGGAATATGCAAACGAATCGGGAGCAAAGCTTAATATAAGCGATGATTTGGATGCGGTTAAAGGCGCAGATGTAATATATACAGATGTATGGGCTTCTATGGGAGAAGAGGACAAGGCAAAGGAGAGAATAGAACTTTTAAGACCTTATCAGGTCAATAAAGCGCTTATGGATAAAACAGGAAAGGACAGCACAATATTTATGCACTGCCTGCCTGCAGTAAAGGGCTATGAAGTCACTGAAGACATTTTTGAAAGTGACAAATCAGTAGTGTTTGACGAGGCGGAAAACCGTATGCACACTATTAAGGCGGTGATGGTGGCTACATTAGGTAGGGAAGATGACAAGTAGAAGAAGACAGGGTTTTCTTTTAATAAGGGATGTTTTGCATATCATATTGGCGATTGCCATTATTGTGATGGTTGTATTTGCTTTTTTGGCACCGACAAAATATGCAATATTTTTCCCTTTGATATTTTTATTATTTTTCAATAAACTGTTTACTTGATTCAATAAAGTATTTTTAAGAATGAAGAACATCACGTATGGTTATATAAGAGCAACGGTACTGTTTGCACTGTTTTATTTATGCTTTGATGTCCACAATTGATTTTTGAATTCAGTAAAGTTAAAATGCCCGGAATGAAGCTTTCCGGGTATTTTAATTTTAAGAATATAAAAACTTGATGCAGACTGTTCTAATATCTTAGTGGTGATAGAGCCGGAATTTACAGGTTCTATGCGGTTATATATAGGATGGGATTTTTATGGTTTTAGTCATAAGTCGGTGCTGTTGGATGAGGTGATAGAATCTTTGAATATCAAACCTGACGGTTACTATGTGGACGGTACTCTGGGAGGAGGGGAGGTCATGCCCTGGAGGTCGTAAAAAGACTTGAGGGCGGCAAACTATAGGTATAGATCAAGATGCGGATGCTATAGCTACAACACAGAGATTGATTGATTACCGAAATAGGGTTATATTAGTAAGAGATAACTACGTCAATATTGAGAATATATTGAAAAGAGAAGGCATCGAAAAGGTTGACGGTATATATGTCGACTTGGGAGTTTCATCATATCAGCTTGATGCGGCAGAGAGAGGTTTTACCTACAGATTTGATGCACCTCTTGATATGAGGATGGATGACAGAAACGAGCTTAAAGCATCCGATATTGTCAATGACTATTCGGAGAGCGAGCTTTTTCACGTCATCAGAGATTACGGTGAGGACAGGTTTGCAAAGAACATTGCAAAGCATATCGTAGCCTACAGAAACAGAATTGAGACAACATTTGAATTGGTGGACATTATAAAGTCCGCAACTGATGAAGATACAAGTTACAGGCGGGCATCCTGCAAAGAGAACATTTCAGGCTATAAGGATTGAACTTAATAAAGAGCTTGAAGTTTTGAAGGATTCACTGAATGTAATGATTGAACTGTTAAACCCGGGAGGCAGATTGTCCGTTATCACATTTCATTCTCTTGAAGACAGGATAGTGAAACAGGCATTCAAAAAGGCGGAGTCTCCATGTATCTGTCCGAAGAATTTCCCCGTATGTGTATGTGGGAACAAGTCAAAGGGAAGAGTGATTACAAGAAAGGCTGTTTTGCCGAGTGAAAAGGAGTTGGAAGAAAACTCCAGAGCAAAAAGTGCTAAACTTAGGGTATTTGAAAAGGGAGTCTAAATGAAAGAAATTAAAAGAAAAAAGCAAGGGATAAGAAGAGCCGGTGTACAAACAGAGTACTACACTGAGGGCAATGTTGTAAGAAAGCTTGAAAGTGCATACCCGCAGACATGGGAAGAAGATTCACCAAGCAAAAAAGTAAGGAAAAACAGAGAAAAGATGCTTTCTATGAATTTTCCTTATCTTGTTGTGCTGTCTGCAGCGATGGTAGTAGTATTGGCGCTTTGTGCAAACTATATTTCAGTACAGTCATACGCCTTACTTCTCACAATAAAGGAGGCACAGAAAAACGAGTCAAATCTTGAAAACTTAAAAGATGAGAACGACTCGGCCGAAAATATGATAGCAACTTATTTGGATTTGGATCATATAAAGGATGTGGCTATGAATAAGCTTGGTATGGTTTATGCCAAGAAAAATCAGGTTATAACATACGAAAAAACGGAAAATGAATATGTCAGACAATTCGATGAAATCCCAAGATAAAAACGGGACAAACAAAAAAAATAAGAATGGAAATACTTTCAATCCTTTAGATATTCTGCAGGGAAGGCTTATCATCATCCTGATTATGATTGGTATAGCTTTCGCTGCATTGTTTTTTAACATACTGTTTTTGCAGAGGAAAAAGGAAGTGGAATATAATCAAAAGATATTATCACAGCAAAGGTATGATTCCAGAGATATACCTTATAAAAGAGGAGATATACTGGACAGAAACGGAACTTATATTGCGACAAGTGAAAAGGTCTACAATATAATTCTGGACCCCAAGCTTATCAATACAGAGCAGGATAAGTACCTTAACGCTTCAGTGGGTATATTAAAGGATGTATTCGGCTACAGTGAAGAGGAAATCAGAGGTGTTATTGCCGACAAGTCGGACAGCTCATATGTAAAATATAAACAAAATATCACATATGATCAGAAGGAAGCCTTTGAAGAGAAGAAAAAAGAGTACGATAAGTGGTACAAGGATAATAAAAAGACGAAAAAATAGGCGGCATATGGTTTGAAGAAAGCTACCAAAGGCAGTATCCTTACGGGTCTACGGCATGTAATGTACTCGGATTTGCAGGAAATGACGGAGACGGATATACCGGGATAGAGCAGTCTTATAATGATGAGCTTGTAGGAATAGCGGGAAGAGAGTACGGATACTTAAATGATGAGTCGTCTCTTGAGAGAGTTATAAAAATCCTACAGACGGAAACCAGGTGGTTTCCACCTATTGATTTGAACATTCAAAAGATAGTGGAAAAGCATATCAGTGAATGGCAAAGCTCTGTAGGTTCAAATATGACGGCGGCTATAGTGATGAATCCCAACAACGGTGAGATACTTGCTATGGCTACAAGCAGAGCCTTCGATCTGAATAATCCGAGGGATTTGAACAACTACTATACGGCAGAGCAGCAGGCCGGTATGGATGATAAGGCAAAGGTGGATGCGCTTAACAATATCTGGAGAAACTACGCTGTCAGTGATACCTATGAGCCGGGTTCACCGTCAAAGGCATGCAGTGGCTTTGCTATGGAAGAGGGTGCCATAAACGGAAATGAGACCCACAACTGTCATGGATTTGAAGAGATAGGCGGATGGAAGATAAGATGTGCCAACAGAAACGGACATGGTGAAATCAATGTAACGGAGGCTCTAGTGAGTCTTGTAATGTTGCGATGATGGATATATCAAGGACTGAGGGAGGACAAAACTTCTACAAATACCAAAAGGTATTCGGATTCGGTTCAAAAACAGCTAGATTTGCCGGGTGAGGCCGATACAAAGCGGACTCTGTGACATACGGCGGACAACGTCGAGCTACGGATCTTGCCACAAACTCATTCGGACAAAAACTACAATGTTGACAATGGTACAGGCTGCCGCGGCGTACTCGTCTGTAGTAAACGGCGGTGCATATTATATCACCCTCATGTTGTAAAGCAGATTTTAAACCCTAACGGTTCCGTAATAAAAAACATTGAGCCTGAACTTGTAAGAGAGACAGTTTCGGCACATACTACCGCATTTATCAATGGAAGCGCTCAGAAGAACTGTAGCGGAGGGTACAGGTAGCGCTGCGGCTGTAGCAGGTTATGATGTAGGCGGTAAGACAGGTACTGGCGGAGAAATATCCGAGAGGAAATGGCAATTATCTGGTTTCATTTATAGGAAGTGTTCCCGCACAAAGCCCTCGAGGTGGTATGCTATGTGCTTATAGATACCCGCATTTGGGAGATCAGGCCAGATCCGCTTATGCAAGTTCACTGTTCTCAAAGATTATGACGGAGGTATTCACATATGAATATATATTCAAATGTGGATGAAAAATATTGATGTGAGTGCATTCCCTTCAGCGGAAGGAATCACGGATTCTAGTATACACCTGCTGAGTCAAAAAGTTACTCTACCGAAGAGGTGATACCGAATGACGGAAAGAACGATCTGCCGGGTGCACTCGCCGGAGAGGGAGAATAAAAGGTTTGGAGATATTATGTTAAAAGATACATTGATTGTGTTACTTATAAGCTTTTGTTGTTACTGCAGCAATCTGTCCGTTCTTTATACCGATTTTGGTACAGAATGAAGTTCGGTCAGATGGTAAGAGATGACGGACCGCAGGCACATTTAAAAAGACCGAACACCTACTATGGGCGGTATAACATTTATGATCGGAATACTTTGGGGCAAGTCTCTTTTTGATACCGAGATACAAAGAAGTTACTGTTGTATTCTTATTTACCATATCATAGGTATAATAGGGATTTTTGATGATATGCTGAAAAATAAAGAAAAAGCAGTCCGAACGGCTTGAAGTCATCTCAGAAGTTTATACTTCAGTTGATAGTCAGTGTTGTTTTTATAGTATATCTGTTCAAAATGTACGGATTTGACTACGGTACTTATACCGTTCACAGGTTCGTTTGATACAGGTGTAGTATTAAAACTTCGCATTATCTGGATTCCTTTTGCACTGTTTGTAATACTGGGTACTGACAACGGAGTGAACTTTTACAGACGGACTTCTGACGGACTTTTGCTCATCGGTTACAATTATCGTTGCGATATTTTTTTATGCTGATAGGCTTAGGCGGGTTTTAGCGTCACACCGTTACAGGTGCGGTGATAGGGAAGTCTTATGGGATTTTTGATATTTAACGCATATCCTGCCAAGGTATTTATGGGAGATACAGGATCTTTGGCACTTGGAGGATTTGTGGCGCATCATATGCGCTATGTGCAGGATACCTGTTTTTTATAGCGGTTATAGGCTTTATATATAGGATTGAAGTAATATCCGTTATCATTCAGGTAGGATATTTTAAGGCGACAAAGGGAAAGAGATTTTTCAAGATGGCACCTATACATCACCACTTTGAACTGTGTGGCTGGTCTGAAACGAGGACAGTGACGGTTTTTAGTATAGTTACCGTAATACTTTGGCATTTTAGTATATCTGTTTATTTAGAGGCACATGATCGGAGTTGCAGGATTAGGAAAGAGCGGCATATCCGCCGCAAACTTGCTTTTAAAAAACGGTGAAGAGGTGATACTCTTTGACAGCAATAAAGAACTTGATAAAAATACGATTTTAGATAAGTTTGATAAGAAATATCATGAGAGAATAAAGATTGTTCTTGGTGATTTGAACGAGTCCGATGCAAAGGATATGAAATACTGCGTTATCAGCCCAGGAATCGACCTTGAGGTTGACTTTGTAAAGACATTAAAATCATGTAATATTCCCATATGGAGGAGGTGGAACTTGGATATAAATATTCCAAAGGTGATTTGATAGCCATTACAGGAACCAACGGTAAGACCACTACTACATCACTTGTAGGCGAGATAATGTCAAACTTTAAGGAAAGTGTATTCACTGTAGGAAATATCGGTATACACTTATACAGATATTGCGGATAAGACAAATGAAAATACGGTTACTGTACTTGAAACCTCATCATTTTCAGCTTGAGACCATAATAGATTTTTAAAGCCGAAGATATCTGCAATACTTAATATAACTCCGGACCACTTGAACAGACACCATACTATGAGAATCTACATAAAGGTAAAGAGATACAGAAAAATCAGGATAAGAATGATTTTTGTATACTCAACTACGAGGATGCGGCACTTAGAGAGTTTGCAAATAGAGCAAAAAGCAAAGGTTATATTCTTCTCAAGCAGGGAAAAACTTAGTGAAGGGTTTTATCTTGAGGACGGATTTGTTGTCACAAAAACAAGGGAGGAGTAGTTACCAAGCTTCTTGATACAGGTAAATTGAATATACTGGGCAGACATAATCATGAAAATGTTATGGCCGCTATGGCTATTTCTTTCGCTTACGGTGTGCCTATGGATATCATTGTAAACACCTGTTATAATTTTAAGGCGGTTGAGCACAGAATAGAGTTTGTAAAGGAAGTAAAAAGGAGTAAAAATATTATAACGACTCAAGGGTACTCAATCCGGACGCCGCAATACAGGCGGTGCTTGCGATGCCTGCCACCACATATATTATAGGAGGCGGATATGATAAGGGCTCCGAGTATGACGAGTGGATAGAGAGTTTCGGTACCAAGGTAAAGAAACTTGTACTGATGGGAGCCACTGCAGATAAGATTGCGGATTGTGCCAAAAAGCACGGATTTACAAATATAGAAAAGGTTGAGAGCATGCAGGAAGCGGTAAGTTTGTGTGCAAGTGAAGCAAAAGCGGGAGAGTATGTCCTTCTTTCACCGGCTTGTGCCAGCTGGGGAATGTTCAAAAACTATGAGGAACGCGGACATATATTTAAGGACTGTGTCAGGATTTAGGATAATATGGCTGATGATATAAAAACCAAAAAAGCCCCCAAAAGACCGAACAGGAAAAAGGAACTTATAAATAAGGCCAAAAAAAAGGGGATTAAGGTTGAAAGACCTAAGCCTACAAAGCCTAAAGAAGAAAAGAATAAGCCAAAGCCTAAAGAAGAGAAGAAAAAAACAGGCAGAATTTACTGTGACTACACTATGCTGTTTATGGTCATTTTTTTACTTGTTTTCGGAGTAATAATGATTTATTCGGCAAGTTCATATACTGCCGGAATAAAGTTTAAAGACTCCGCATACTTTGTAAAAAATCAGATCAAATATACTCTGTTCGGTTTCGTTATATTTGTAGTAATGATGTTTATTCCATATAAAAAGTGGGTAAAAAGGGCGTATATTTGGTATGGCGGAAGTATTTTTTTGTCTGCGGTAGTGCTTGCTATCGGAAAGAGTGTTAACGGTTCCAAGAGGTGGATTGTTGTAGGCCCGGTAAGATTTCAGCCTTCCGAGTTTGTTAAGGTTACACTGATTTTATTTATTACTTATTATTTGGTAAAATATAAAGATGAGCTGTATTCAAGTGACAGAAAAGTTACTGAACATAGATTGTGGTGGCTGTTTTTATGGGTTATTATTCCGGTAGTACTGGTACTTGTGGCAAACTTGAGTACATCAATAATTATTTTTTTAATAGCTCTGGGTATGAGCTTTATCGGTACTTCAAATAAAAGATTGTTCACAGCAGGTACTTTGGCTTTTGCCGCTATTTTGGCAAGTGCGAAACCTCTTGTAAAGCTTTTATATTCATGGGGATTCAGAAACTATCGTCTCATGAGACTGCTTGTATGGGCCGAGCCTGAAAAGTTCAGCAGAGACGGAGGATATCAGGTAGTGCAGGGACTCTATGCTGTAGGTTCGGGAGGAGTATTCGGAAAAGGTTTAGGTCAGGGAATGCAAAAATTCTTTATACCTGAGGCACAAAACGATATGATATTTTCAATAATAGTGGAAGAATTCGGGCTTATAGGCGTGCTTATGATACTGGCGGTATTTGCCTTCATTATAAGAAGAATGCTGATTATAGCTTTTTCCGTAAAAGATTTGGAAGGACGCTATATAGTTATAGGTGTGGTAATACATTTGTCTCTACAGGTAATACTCAATATAGCGGTAGTTACCGGAGTGATGCCCAATACCGGAGTATCGCTTCCTTTTATAAGCTATGGAGGCAGTTCCATAGTTGTTTTGTTGGCTGAAATCGGTTTGGTTTACAGTGTGGCAAGAACTATAAAGATGGAATAATGATATGAAAAGAATATATATTGTTTTGGTCGTTATTGCCTTTATATTTTTGGGTATCTATTCGGTAAAGATAGATAAGTTCAATTTTGGAGGAAATACCAGATACAGCGATGAAGAGATGAAAAAGAATGGTCTTCCCGAACGAGTTTTCAAAAGTAACGCTTTATAATGTTTTCAGAAGCAAGTTTAAAAAAGATTACAATATACCTTTTATACAGGGTATTGATATATATGTAACGGGTTTGCACAGTGCGGACATCATTGTATATGAAAAGAGTGTGGTAGGCTGTGTAAAGTATATGAGTTCATATATGTACTTTGATAAGGACGGTATTGTGGTGGAAAGTTCAAACACTCTTTTGGAAGGAATACCTGTTATAGACGGACTTGATTTCGGCAGGATTGTACTGTACGAGAAACTTCCTATATCAAATGAGAATGTCTTTAAAGAGATGCTTGACATCACACAGGTTTTGGTGGGATATGGAATAAATGTCGACAGGATAACCATCTCATCGGACAACAATATTACACTTTATATCGGTAATATTGAAGTTTATTTAGGGGATTCAAGTGAACTTAACGGAAAAGTTGGTGAACTTAGAGATATATGGGAGAAGATAAAGGATTTATCAGGTACACTTTATCTGGATAATTACAATCCTATAAAGGATAATACTACATATACATTCAAAAAGATAAAATATTACATTGCACTTTAAAGAAAAATAAGTTGATATTTATATCAAAAACCTTTATTATTAGATGAGAGTTTGCTTAAGTGTAGGTGTACAGGAGGAATAATATCTGTGTTAGAAATAAATAAGCCGGTAAATGAGAATGCAGCGAAGATCATCGTGGTAGGTGTCGGAGGTGCGGGAAATAATGCCGTAAACAGAATGATTGATGAAAATGTGGAGGGTGTAGACTTCATCGGTGTCAATACCGATAAAGCAGGCCCTTGTAAACTGTAAAAGCTGGAACTATTATCCAGATAGGAGAGAAGCTACAAAAGGGACTTGGTGCAGGTGCCAAGCCTGAAGTAGGTGAAAAAAAGCAGCGGAAGAGAATATAGAAGATATCACAAATAAAGCTTTAAGAATGCAGATATGGTATTTGTTACCTGCGGTATGGGTGGCGGTACCGGAACAGGTGCATCACCTGTTATCGCAAGAGCTTCAAAGGACCTTGGTATACTTACAGTAGGAGTAGTGACAAAGCCTTTCCCGTTTGAGGGTAGACAGAGAATGAAGAATGCACTTGCAGGTATAGAGAATCTGAAGCAGTATGTGGATACTCTGATTGTAATACCGAATGAGAAGTTGCTTCAGATAGTGGACAGAAAGACTACTATGCCTGACGCTCTGAAAAAGGCCGATGAAGTGTTGCAGCAAAGTGTTCAGGGTATAACAGATCTTATCAGTGAGACAGCTATTATCAACCTTGATTTTGCGGATGTTCAGACTGTAATGACAGGAAAAGGCCTTGCACATATCGGTATCGGTTACGGAACAGGTGACAACAAGGCACTTGATGCTGTTAAGGCGGCAGTTTCATCACCGCTTCTTGAGACAAGTATTGACAATGCTACTCATGTGCTTATTTCAGTATCGGGTGATGTCGGCCTTGTTGAGGCGTATGAAGCAACCGACTATGTACGTGAGCTTGTAAGTGAAGAGGCTAATATTATCTTCGGTGCATCATATAATGATGCCGAGCCGGACAGTGTTAAGATTACAGTTATTGCTACAGGTGTTACTGCAGCGCTTAATGATATTCCGGCTGGAGAACTTATAAAGGATGTTAAGCATCAAAACAGTATTCCAAAGAGGAATGAGCCTTATTCACAGAACTTGAATACGGCTTCCCTACAGCCACAGCCTAAGGTGGAGCAGCCAAAGAGCGACTATCCGCCAAGCAATATACAAAGCTTCGGTGAGGGAAATTATTCAGATACAAGCTATGGCGGCTATACAGGAAACTACGGCTCATATCAGGGAGAGAATATGTCTCAGCCTATGAACAATCAGCCTATAAATAATCAGGGAATGAATAATCAACCTATGAACAATCAGGGTATGAATAATCAGCCTATGAACAATCAAAATCCTTATACAGGAGGCTATACTTACGGTCAGCAGTCAGGTATCAGAGCTGTCAGACCGCATGGAGACGCCAAAATAAATGTACCTGATTTTTTTAAAGAGAAAGAAATAAAGAAATAAAAAGTGAAATAAAAAACTGCCACCGACTTAGCCGGTGGCAATTTTTATTGATTCTTCATATACAGTTTTAAAAGCCCTTTGAGAAGCAGATTGTCGTCCACTGTAATATCATGTTTACAAAGAGGTGTGACAAAAGGTGCAAGCCCGCCGGTGGCAACCACATTCAGTTTTTGTCCAAGTTCTTCTTCCATACGTGATATTATTCCGTCCATCATACCGGCGTGTCCGAATAAAATACCGCTTCTCATACTGTCAACGGTATTTTTGGCTATAACCTTCTTAGGCATATCAAGGTTTACCTGTGGAAGCTGAGCGGTCTTTGAGCTGAGTGTATCAAGTGATATGCGAAGTCCGGGATGTATGATACCTCCTATATAATTGCCATGTATATCAACTACAGAGATAGTGGTTGCGGTACCCATATCAATGATGGCAAGAGGCAGAGGGTATTCTTCCATAGCGGCAACGGCATCGACTATCATATCCGATCCGACAGATTTCGGATTGTCCATAAGTATGTTAATACCTGTTTTCATGCCCGACTCTACAAGCATACATTCAATACCGAGTATTTTCTTTACGGCATTTCTTATGGTTATATTGAGCGGAGGTACCACACTTGAGAGGATGGCGCCTTCTATGTCATTTGCCTTTACACCATGTATATCAAGTATGCCTTTGATATACATACAGTATTCAAGCTCCGTTCTGGTAGTATGAGTGGTAATTCTTTCAAGGAAATATATTTGCTTATTGTCGATTCCACCTACTACAATATTTGAGTTACCCATATCGATTGCTAAAATCATAAAATTGTCCTTCTTAATATTAAAATAAAAGCTGTATACTAAAGTATACTAATCTCTCTTCTTGCTTGCAATAATAAAATAGCGTATAATCGATAAGTATGATATTTAATAAGGATTTTGGAGGCTTTATGCTGGAAAATAAAAATATATTGCTTGGGGTTACAGGAGGAATTGCGGCGTATAAGATTGCAACTCTTGCAAGTATGTTAAAAAAGCAGAAGGCAAATGTAAATGTGATTATGACTGAGAATGCCACACAGTTTATCACGCCTATGACATTTGAAACATTGACTGCAAATAAAGTGTATACAGATACATTTGACAGAAATTTTGAATTTAAAGTGGATCATATAGAGCTTGGTAAGTGGGCGGATGTTTTCCTTATTGCACCTGCAAGTGCCGATGTGATAGGCAAGCTTGCAAACGGTATTGCAGATGATATGCTTACAACTACGGCACTTGCAATGAGATGTCCTATAGTCGTTTCACCTGCAATGAATACTGCAATGTATGAAAATAAGATAGTAAAGCACAATATGATGAAGCTTAGAACTTACGGCATGGAAGTTATTTTGCCTGCAAGCGGACATCTGGCGTGCGGAGACAGTGGAGCGGGAAAGATGCCTGAGCCGGAGGTGCTTTTGGAATACATTAAAAAGGCATTATATAGTGAAAAGGATTTGGCAGGAAAGAAGGTCTGTGTCAGTGCCGGGCCTACAAGAGAGGCTATTGACCCTGTAAGATATATTTCAAACAACTCCACAGGAAAGATGGGGGTCGAGATTGCAAAGATGGCGGCATACAGAGGTGCCAAGGTAACTTTGGTGATCGGACCGTCAGATGAGTTTGTGCCTGATTTTATAAACAGAGTCGATATAAAGTCTGCAGAGGATATGTATGATGAGATAATGAAGATATCGGATTCACAGGATATCATAATAAAGGCTGCCGCAGTGGCTGATTATACACCTGCAAAATACAGCAATGAGAAAATAAAGAAAAAAGACAATGAATTGTCTATAGAACTTTCAAGAACCAAGGATATTTTAAAAGAACTTGGAGAGAGGAAGAAGGAGAATTCCAAAAAGCAGTTCTTATGCGGATTTTCTATGGAAACCGAAAATATGGAAGAGAACTCCAAAAAGAAACTGAAAAGCAAAAATGTAGATATGATAGTTGCAAACAATGTAAAGGTTGAAGGTGCAGGTTTCGGAACCGATACAAATGTGGTCACCATATATACAAAGGATAAAGAGATAATACTTGATAAGCTGTCCAAACTTGAGGTGGCAAAAAAGATATTTGATGAGATAGTGAGGAATTTTTAAGTGAATTTTGAAGAGATAAGTAAGAGAAGGACATTTGCCATAATATCACACCCTGATGCGGGTAAGACAACACTTACAGAGAAGTTTTTGCTCTACGGAGGGGCAATAAACCTTGCAGGAAGTGTAAAAGGAAAAAAGACCGCCAAGTATGCTGTAAGCGACTGGATGGAGATAGAAAAGGAGAGAGGTATCTCTGTAACATCTTCCGTTATGCAGTTTAACTATGAAGGATTTTGTATAAATATACTTGATACACCCGGACATCAGGATTTCTCGGAGGATACCTACAGAACCTTGATGGCGGCGGATTCGGCAGTCATGGTAATAGATGCGAGCAAGGGTGTCGAGGCACAGACAATCAAGCTTTTCAAGGTCTGTGTGATGAGAAAGATACCTATATTCACATTTATAAATAAGCTTGACAGAGAGGCAAGAGATCCTTTTGAGCTTTTGGACGATATTGAGAGTGTCTTGGGTATAAGGACATGCCCTGTGAACTGGCCTATAGGTTCGGGAAAGAACTTTAAAGGTGTATATGACAGGCAGACAAAGCAGATAAATAAGTTCACAGCCGCCAATGCAGGTATGAAGGAAGTTGATACACAGCTTATTGAACTTGACGACAGTAAGCTTGACGATTATATCGGATTTGACTATGCGGATATATTGAGAAATGATATAGAGCTTTTGGACGGTGCCAGTGACGACCTTGATATGGAAAAGGTGTCCGTGGGTGAGTTAAGCCCGGTATTTTTCGGCTCGGCGCTTACAAACTTCGGAGTACAGACCTTCCTTGAGCATTTCCTTAAGATGACATCTTCACCGCTAAAAAGAAAGACACATGAAGGTTATGTGGACCCTATGAAGGATGAGTTTTTCTCCGCATTCGTATTTAAAATACAGGCAAATATGAACAAGGCACACAGAGACAGAATCGCCTTTATGAGAATATGTTCAGGTGAGTATGATGCAGGCATGGAGGTTATCCATGTACAGGGAAACAAAAAAATTCGCTTGAATCAGTCCACACAGATGATGGCGGATGAGAGAAAGATAGTGGAAAAGGCATATGCGGGAGATATTATAGGAGTATTTGACCCGGGTATATTCGGTATCGGAGATACTTTGACCACTTCAAATAATGTTGAGTTTGAGGGAATTCCTACATTTGCGCCTGAGCATTTTGCCAGAGTGCGTCAGGTGGATACTATGAAGAGAAAGCAATTCTTAAAAGGTGTGTATCAGATAGCACAGGAGGGTGCAATCCAGATATTCCAGGAGTACAACACCGAATGGAAGAGATCATAGTGGGAGTGGTAGGTGTATTGCAGTTTGAGGTACTGACCTACAGACTTAAGAATGAATACAATGTAGATGTAAAACTTGACAAGCTGCCTTATGAGCATATCAGGTGGATTGATGAGTCGTCTACTGTGGATATTGATAAGATTCAGGGTACAAGTGATATGAAGAAAATCAAAGACCTTAAAGACCGTCCTCTGCTTATCTTCACACATCCGTGGAGTATAAGAATGGTGGAGGAAAGAAACGAGGACTTGTACTTAGCGAGTTCGGAAAGAACTAGAAAGGAAAAATTATGAGAAAATACAGAGAAGAGATAGAAAAGTATATAGATGAGCATACAAATGAGATGGTGGAGGATATAAAAAGACTTTGCGCGATAAACAGTGAGAGAAGCGAGTATGTGGAGGGCGCTCCTTTTGGTGACGGCCCGAGAAAAGCACTTGTTTTAGCACTTGATATTGCGGATAAGTACGGTTTTGATATTACAAATTATGACAACTATGCCGGTGCAATAGATTTAAACAAAAAGGCAAAGGGTCTTGATATACTTGCACATCTGGATGTCGTACCGGCAGGCGAGGGATGGAGTGTAACAAATCCCTTTGAACCTAAGGTTGTAGACGGCAGAATTTACGGCAGAGGAACATCTGATGACAAGGGACCTGCCGTTGCAGCGCTTTATGCACTTCGTGCGGTTAAGGAACTGGGTATTCCTGTAAAGAAGAATGCCAGACTTGTACTCGGAACGGATGAGGAATGTGGCAGCGCCTGTATCAAGTATTACTATACAAAGGAAAAGCAGGCTCCGATGACATTCTCACCTGACGGAGAGTTCCCTGTAGTAAATATAGAAAAGGGACAGCTTCAGGGAGAATTTTTGGCTGTAGTTGAGGATGCCGGAGATAAGAGACTTGTAAGTATTGACGCCGGAACAAAGGTAAATGTGGTTCCGCCTAAGGCAAAGGCTGTAATAGAAGGCTTCAGTATTGATGAGGTGGAAAAAGAGGCAAAGAAGGTAACAAAGGAGACAGGTATAAAGTTTAGTTATGACCTTGAGCCTGTATTTGAAATAACCGCAATGGGCGCAAACGCTCATGCTTCAACTCCGCAAATGGGTAATAATGCTATAACAGGGCTGCTTGAGCTGCTTTCAAGACTTAAGTTTTCACCTTCAAATAAAATAGAAACTCTAAAGAAGCTTTACAAGCTGATGCCGCATGGAGATACAAGCGGTGAGGCACTGGGTATTGCCGTAAAAGATGAAAAAAGCGGTGAACTTACACTGGCATTTTCAATGCTTGATTTAAAGGACAACAGATTGCACGGATTCTTTGACTGCAGAATACCTGTAAGCGGTGACGGTGATAAGATACTTGAAACTGTAAAGAAGAAGTTTAAGGGTATTGATGTGGAACTTTTGAATGATACTGTAAAACTGCCACATGAGGTGGATGCAAATTCACCGTTTATAAAGACATTGCTTTCAATATATGAGGACTACACAGGACTTAAGGGAGAGTGTATCGCCATGGGCGGAGGAACCTATGTGCATGATATAGAAAACGGTGTTGCATTCGGTGCGGTTTTCCCGGGAACGGATACAAAAATGCACGGTGCGGATGAGTTCGTAGTGATTGATGAGCTGGTAGCCGCAGCGAAGATATTTGCACAGTCTATAGTAGAACTGTGTGAGTAAGGGGGAGTATGGATTCTATTGTAAGTTTAAAGGGCATGGGCAAGGTATTTCATACCAAAAACGGAGATGTCAAGGCCCTTGACAATATCAATCTGGATATAAACAGAGGTGAGATATTCGGAATAATAGGGCTTTCGGGTGCGGGAAAGTCAACACTTGTAAGATGTATCAATTATCTTGAGATACCTACTGAAGGAGATGTTTTCTTTGAAGGTAAAGGACTAAAAGGTATGAGTGAACTTCAGATAAGAAGAGTCAGAAGAGATATGGGTATGATATTCCAACAGTTCAACCTGCTTTCACAAAGAAATATCCTTGATAATGTATGCTTTCCGCTTGAAATAAGCGGAGTACCTAAGCCTAAGGCAAGGCAGAGGGCAAAGGAGCTTTTAAACCTTGTAGGTCTTTCGGACAGAGAAAAGGCATATCCTGCACAGCTTTCAGGCGGACAAAAGCAGAGAGTGGCGATTGCAAGGGCGGTTGCCACCAATCCGAAATTATTATTATGTGATGAGGCCACATCCGCACTTGACCCGAATACCACAGGGCAGATTCTTGACCTTATAAAGGATATCAATAAAAAGATGGGAATCACGGTAATAGTGATTACTCATGAGATGAAGGTTATTGAAAGTATCTGTGACAGAGTGGCAATAATTGAAAACAGTAAGATTGCGGAGGTGGGCAAGGTCGAAGATATATTTGCCGACCCGCAGTCTGAAATAGGAAAGAAGCTGATACTTGGCGATGTTATGGAAAGAAAAGAAATCGTTTCAGGTGTTAAGTTAAGGATTGAGTTTGACGGCAGAAGCTCGTTTGAGCCTGTACTTTCAAATATGATTCTCTCCTGTGATATTCCTGTAAATATACTGTATGCACAGACTAAGGATATAGGCGGAAGTGCATTTGGACATATGATTATTCAGATATCGGGTGAAGAAGAAGCTCAAAAAGGCAAAGAGATACCTTGACAGTATAAAAATGAGCTATCATGAGCTTGATTTTTTTCAGATAATAGTAATGAAAAAAATAAGTCTTGAAAAGAGAAGGAGGATTAGTATGGTTTCAATGATTTTTGACAGGCTTGTATGAGACTTTATTGATGACTGCAGCCTCTTCATTCTTTTCATATGTGATAGGTATTCCTTTGGGAGTTTTATTGGTAGTGAGCGATACAAACGGTATCAAGCCTATGCCTGTATTAAACGGAGTACTGGGTTCCGTTATAAACTTGATAAGGTCTGTACCTTTTATGATTTTACTTATTATGGTTATACCGCTTACAAGACTGATGGTAGGTACTTCCATAGGTCCTGTTGCGGTTATACCGCCTCTTGTTATTGCCGCCGCGCCATATATTGCCAGAATGGTGGAGTCTTCTCTAAAGAAGTGGATGCCGGAGTAATTGAGGCTGCAAAGTCTATGGGTGCAAGCAATATGCAAATCATATTTAAGGTACTTTTGCCTGAATCAAAACCTTCACTTTTGGTAGGTGCGGCTATATCCGTGACCACTATTTTAGGTTATTCGGCAATGGCCGGATTTACAGGCGGAGGCGGTCTCGGTACTATTGCCATCAACTACGGTTATTACAGATATCAGACGGATATTATGTTTATCACTGTAGCTATTTTGGTCATCCTTGTACAGATAATACAGGAAATATTTATGAGAAGCTCCAAGCACTCTGACAAGAGAGTAAGATAACAGGTTATAAGAAAAGACTATAAACATACTAAGTATAAAGGATTGACAGAAGAATGTTTTTAGTCTATACATTGTATATAAGAAAACAACGGAGGAGAATATATATGAAGAAAAGAATTTTATTGGCATTAGGTTTGGCATCACTGCTTGCTTTGGCAGGATGCACAAAGAAGGCGGCAGATACAACAACTTCAAGTGAGTCTGTAAGCGAGTCATCAAGTGAGAGCGCAGCTGCAACTGGAGAGTTAAAGACAATAACTGTAGGAGCATCTCCTGCACCACATGCAGAGATACTTGAAGCCGCAAAGCCGGTTTTAAAAGAAGAGGGATATGACCTTAAGATTGTTGAGTACAATGACTATATTCAGCCGAATGTGGCACTTGAATCAGGTGAGCTTGACGCAAACTATTTCCAGCATTATCCGTACCTTGAGAACTTTAACAAAGAGCACGGAACTAAATTGGATTCTGCAGGTGCAATCCACTATGAGCCTTTCGGCATCTATGCGGGAAAGACAAAATCACTTGATGCAATTAAGGACGGAGCCAAGGTTTCAGTACCTAATGATGCAACAAATGAGGCGAGAGCACTTCTTTTACTTGAAGCAAACGGACTTCTTAAGTTGAAAGAGGGTGTTAGGAATCAATGCTACAAAGCAGGATATTGTAGAGAATCCTAAGAACCTTGATATAGAAGAGATTGAGGCGGCACAGGTGGCAAGAACACTCAGTGATGTGGATATCGCGGTTGTAAACGGTAACTATGCAATACAGGCAGGACTTAAGGTAAGCGATGCGCTTGCAATCGAGGATGCAAAGTCAATTGCGGCTACAACATATGCAAATATCATTGCTGTAAGAGACGGAGATCAGAAGTCGGATGCGACACTTGCACTTATTAAGGCACTTGAGAGTGATACTGTAAAGAAGTTTATAGAAACCAAGTATAACGGTGCTGTTGTACCTATGTTCTAATCTATGAAGACTTTATCGAAGAATATAATTGTACTTGCTGCGACTGTCTTTGCATTTGCAATTTTTATACTGACAAACAGTGTGTACGGCGCACAGGCAAATGTACAGTCCGCAATCGACAATATGGATTTTGAAAGAAAATCAAAGAATGAGATAAGTTTATCTTTTTCAAACAGCGGCATAAATGAAGTAAACAGATATGTTATTCTTAGAAAAGATAAGACTTCAAAAAATTTTGTCGAGATAAAGAAAATAGCTTCAAAGGATGTGTCCAAGACGGGGAATATTACATATACAGATAAGTTAAGTACCACAGGATATGTCAGATATGAGTACAGGGTGGACGCTTATCTAAAGACCGGCAAGGTATTAAAGGGCAAGGCTATATATGCAAGCAATGTGCTGGTTTGCCTTGATCCCGGACATTTTCAGACAAAGAATGCCGTAGAAGGTAATGAGGGCTACGGTTATTCAGAGGCTATGGCTGTCCTTAAGCTTGGACTTTCACTCAGAGATACCTTAAAGAAAGATTACGGTATCAGCTGTGTGATGACAAGGACTACTGAAAGTATTACAATTGACGGATTCAGCGATAAGAATCTGGACGGCGGACATATTTCACTGCGTGGGGATTTCGCAAAGAGAAACGGAGCGGATATATTTATTTCATTGCATACCAACTCAAACAATCCTCACGCCAACGGTTATCCTACAGACAGTCAGCCTCTTGCTATAAACAAGCCCATTATCATATTAAATTCTTTGGCAAAAGAGAATGATATGTGTATAAATATGGCGAACAAGCTTGGTGAGAATCTCACAAAGGTAAGCTTTGATGAGGGACTTTCAAAGAGCAAAAGTTTTGACTCTGTAAAGAAAGGCTCAATCGGCGAGTGGACTGTAGCGAAAAATGACAGCATTACTACAAACGGCAGCGTATATTACAGACTCGGCGAAAATGGAGACTACTACGGTGTACTAAGAGGAGCCAATGCGGCAGGAGTCTTCGGTATGATAGTGGAACATGGTTTTCACTCTGTTCCTGAGGTCAGAAAGAAGGCTATGCAGTCGGATTTGATAAACAAATGGGCGAATGCCGACGCCAAGGCTATAGCGGAAGGATTCGGATTCTAATATAAGGGAACCTTTAGTTGATGACTGAAGGTTTTTTTTTATTAAAATTTTAAAATATTTTTTAAGAATGCTAATTTATAATGAAAAAAGTTACAAAATATAGTAAAATAAATGTGCTAGTATTTTACTATTTATGTAGATTTCGGGAGGATATTTTATGAATTGCAAAAAATGTAATGCACCGTTAGAACCGGATGAGATGTTCTGTGCAAATTGCGGAGAAAAGAACCCTGATTACAAGTCGGCAGATGCAAGTGCTTTTGAAGGATATGATGAAGGCCCAAAGAAGAAAAAGAAACCTGTAGCTTTGATAGCAGGTGTTTTGGCAGCGGTTGTAGTTGTAGGAGCTGTATATGCGGGAGTAGGTGTTGCAAAGAGCGTATTTACTTCACCTAAAGATCAGTTTAAGGCCGCAATACAAAAAGAGTCCGATTCCGTGATAGGATATATCGGAAAGTCAATAGACAGAGTGAAGGAAAGATATAAAGCATATGGAGACGGATACAATACAAAAGGTATTGCAAGTTTGGAACTGTCAAACAAGGGCAAGGATTTTTTATCATCCGAGCTTGGAATTTACAGTGATATAGATTGGTTTGACAGTTTACAATTAGAATATAACGGTAATGTTACTCTTGATGATATGGATATCGAGTTTAATACAAAATTGAATAAAAAGGACCTTTTTAAGGTAGATGCATATATGAATGATAAAAGTATGCAGGTGAAATTGCCGGAATTCTCTGATGATGTGCTTACATTTAATACGGATGAACTGTCGGGAATAGGATACATGGGAAGATTCAACGCTTTTGAGACATTGGGTATAAACGCTATGTTTGCAGAGGCTGTTCCTGATTCGGCAAAACTTAAAAAGATTGCAGACAAGTATACAAAGGTTTTTCTTGAAAATATAGATGATGTGGAAAAGACCTCGGACAGTGTGGAAGCACAGGGTGTGAGAGTAAAGGCTACAAAGCTTACAGCATATATATCGGGAGATAAAATAAAAGAAATCAAAAAGGATATTCTTAATAAAGCGCTTGACGACGACGAACTTAAAGAGACTGTTATAAAGTGCGGTGACGCATACGGAAATTCTCAGATAACAAAATATCCGGTAAGGAGGCTTATGATGAATTCAAAAGTCTTGCAGAGCTTGAGCGTGAATATGCAGACAGTGAGCAGTTTAACGACCTTGAATTCAGTATATGGGTTTCAGGTAAGAAAGTTGTAGCTAAAGAACTGGTTGCAGACAATCAGACTGTAATTGAGTATAAGACTCCTGTAAGTGACTCAAAGCTTGGCGTTGAAATCAATATAGGTGACGGATATGAAAAGTTAAGTATTACAGGTAGAGGTAAGATGAAAAACTCGGCTTTAATCGGAGATTTTGATATTACAGCTTCAGGACAAACTGTCAGTATCGGTGTCAACAGAATAGATTTGAAAAAGTTAAAAAACGGATATATGGATATGGACCTAGATTTGGCGTCTGTGACCGACAGAGATATAGCCGACTACAGTTTAGGTATAAAGGTACAAGAGGATAAAAAGAAGAGTTCGGTTATTTTAAATATTATGAAAGATGACGACACTCTTTTAAGAGTGGCTGTAGACGATGCAACAGGCAAATTTAAAAAGCCGAATGAGCTTGACGGAAAGAAGCTTGACTCTACCAACGATACGGATTTGCAGGAGTACGGAGAGAATTTTGACAAGGACAAATTCACAGACAGGTTAAGGAAAGCCGGGAGTCCCAAGCGAATATGTGGATGAGTTGGAAGATGAAATCAACTAGTATAGATATAGTAGGACTGAAAAAAAGATACGGAAAAAGAGATATTCTAAAAGGAGTATCTCTTAGTATAGAGTTTGGCAGTTGTATAGGAATTTTAGGAGGGAATGGTAGCGGAAAGACTACCATTCTCTCTATATTGGCAGGAGTAACGGACGCGGATGAGGGTGAGTTTATCTGTGAGGGGTATGATCTTTTAAAGGATGACAAAAGGAGAAGATTCCTTGTAGGGATAATACCGCAGTGCAATCCTCTTATAGAGGAGCTTTCGGCAAAGGATAATCTTTTGCTTTGGCATGACAGGAAATATTTGGATATCAGTGCAAAAGAGGGAATAATAAGAGACCTCGGAATCACAAAATTTATAAACAAAAGGGTATCAACTTTAAGTGAGGGTATGAAAAAGAGACTTTCAATAGCCTGTGCGGTAAAGAATCATTCAAAGATATTGCTTATGGATGAGCCGAGTGCGGCACTTGATATTACGGCAAAGGAAGTAATACATGAGTATATAAAAAAGTTCACCGCTATTGGAGGTATAGTCATACTTGTGACACATGATGAGGGTGAGCTTGGTTTATGTGACAGGCATTATATTTTAAAAGACGGAGTACTTAATGATTACAGCTTTGACGGCAATATGAAAAAACTTGTAAATTTGATAGGTGATTAGATGTTTAAATCTTATCTTTTGATTCAAATAAAGAGATTGTTTCGAATACTTCCTATGGCTCTTTTATTTAATTTTTTGACAATAGCAGGTATTTGCGGTATTTTTGCTTTAAAAATAGGAACGGCAGGTAAGTCACAAAGCAGGATAGGAGTCGGCATAGTAGGAAGTATTGAAAATAAATATATGAAACTTGGAGTGGAGATGTTAAACAATATGGATGCTTCAAGGTTTTCAATAAAGTTTATAAATATGGACGAGATGACAGCAAAAAGCTCTCTGAAATCAGGTTATATAATAGGTTATTTTAAAATAGATAAAGAATTTATAGAGGCGCTTGAAAACGGAGAAAACAGACCTATAGAATATGTAAGTTCGGGAGCAGGCATGGTAAGTGAGCTGTCAAAGGAGGTTGCCGCCGTTTTTTCAACACTTTTGGTAAACTCCGAGAGAGCAATCTATGCTACGGATGTTTATCTGATTGATCATCCGCAGGTATATGACAGAGAGCTTGCAAATACGGAACTTAATATATTGCTTTTAAAGAATGTAATGAGCAGAGGCAAAATATACGATGTGAAAAGTGTTGATACTCTGAGCGGACTTTCAGATAAGGATAATTATATTTGCGGTATTAGCGTTCTTTTTATGATGTTTACAGGGCTTGGACTTGGAGGGCTGCTTTCTGAAAAAAATGAGAGCCTTTTAAAAGTATTAAAGTCAAGAGGACTTTCATACGCCGCTTCACTTACTGCGGATATGCTTGTAGTAAGTCTGTATATAATTTTAACTGTGCTTATACTTACAGCCGGTATGTCTTTGACAGGTGATATTTTATCGTGGAATTATAATTCTTTGCATTTATTTGAATATTGCAAGGATATAATTTTTTTATCTGCTATGTTTGCTTCAATGCATTTATTCATATATGAGATAACAGAAAAAAGAGTGGTGGCGGTACTTACGGAGCTGTTACTTGGGCTTTCACTTGGATATATAGGCGGATGTATCTACCCTATAAGATTTTTCCCGGAGTCTGTAAAAAGAATTTCAATGTTTTTGCCTTCAGGTGCCGGGATACAGGTACTTAGTGACGGCATGGGCTATAATATGGATATTTTTTATTTTGCGGTGATACTTGTATACAGTGTTTTATTTATCGGAGGGGTATATGTTTTGCGAAATAAAAGATAATATCCTGACAATAAAAAGATGGTACATTGCTCTTTTTAAAAGACTTCTAAAAAGGACCGAGTTTATAGTAATGCTTCTCACATTGCCTTTACTTGTATTTGGCATAATGTCCGTATCCAAGCAAAAGAAGGGATTGCTTGATATCGGAATTGTGGCGTCTTCTTCATGTAACAGTGATGTAAGAGCAGTTGCAAATAAGCTTAAGAATGAGAAGAGTGTACTTTACTTTAAGGTTTACGGTGATGAAGAACTTGCAAAAGAGAGTTTGAAAAGAGGAGAGCTTGATATTATATGGGTACTTCCCGATTCGCTTGATGATATCGGCGATAAAAGTATAAATGTAATTCAAGGCAAAGACTCTGCTATAAACAGTATCACAAGAGAAAAGCTGTATGCCGCACTGTATCCTTATATTGCACACTCCGAGTATATAAAACATATGAAAAAAATCGATGTAAGCGATACAAAGGTGCTTGATAAGTATTTTTTCGATATAGATGTGGACGGTGACTTTATAAAGTTTGAAGGTGTGAAAGGAAAGAGTCCTTATGAGAACCTTGACTATATGACATATCCGATAAGAGGTTTTATATGTATATGGCTTTTTGTAGGTACTTTGACTGCCGATATCTATTTTTTAAATGATGAGAAAAACGGACTTTTTTCTATGGCGGATAAAAAGATTAAGAGAGTCATTGCACCTGTATACAGTGTAGGTATTGCGGCTACATTGGCACTTGTAATGCTTCTTACACTATTTTTGACAGGTCAGGCGGCAGATATATTTATTGAGATAGAGGCTGTATTTTTGCTTTCAGTCTCGTTTATACTGATTGCGGATATACTTAGAAAAACTTTTAAAAGAGCGGAGATATTGGAAGCACTTATTTTTCCGCTTATTTTATTTTTGATTATTTTTGCACCTGTAATATTTGATGTAAGAGTTTTCGGTATCAAGTTTATTACAAGGCTTGATCCGATATATTACTATTTGAGTGTGATTGAAGACGGCAAGTTTTATGAGTTTATAGTATTTGTTTTAACACTGTTTATAATTGACAAAATTATATCCTTTATAAAGGCTAAATAAAAAAGCACCTGTGTGACAGTTTTTGTCAGACAGGTGCCTTTTTTTAATATGCGGTTACTGCATCATATATTGCTATTGTAGCATTGCTGCCGGGGTCCACAGAGTACTGTGAAAATCTCCAAACACCGTCACTGCCTTTTTGAGGACATATTCAGGTTTTTTTGGTTTACTCTTTCCCATATCCTTATTTGTGAGTCCGGGCCTACATTCCACGAATTTCTATAAAGTATATTATTTAACTGGTTTAATTTATCTCCTGTAAAGGAGCTGTACTTTCTGTCAAGTATAACATCATAATCTTCGTCGGTAGCAAGTTTTATAGTATTTTCATCCACTACAGTGATTGAACTTACACTGTATGACATCAGACTTTCACTTACCACATTGGCAAATCCGCCTGTAACCTGCTTTGACATCTGGTACTTCAGTCCGGTTTCATCTGTAGGACTTACAGTATCGTCTATCTTTGAAGCCAATTGGTTGTAACTGTGAGAATTCATATCTTCAATGTAGCTTCTTAAGAAATTACCTAAAAGAGTGTTGAAAAAGTCGTTTCCCGAGTTTGTCTCTATATCGGCACTTCCACCGACACCGTCTCCCTTTACATACACATTGAAATCTCTTTTATCCGTATAGTTTGTCGGATCCGGCATTTCGTATTCTATTTCGTAGTACTTTTTCATTCCTGTATATATGCTGTTGTAGAAATTACCCATATCCATACCGAAAGAGGAGAAGTACTTAAACTCACCGCCTGAGGCTGAAGTGATCTGCATAAGTTCAGGGTCGTTTGCACTGTAATTATCACCTATTCTTACTATATAAACAGGTATCTTGTAGGATGATACCACATTGACTACATCGCTTGCACTGTTATAGCTTCCTACATCCTCACCGTCTGTAAAAGCCAGAACACATTTTGCACCCGATATTCCCGATACATCCTGTACTGCATAGATAAGTGTATCGTAAAGTTTTGTCTGACCGGAAGCCACATATGAAAAAATCTTTTGATTAAGTGAGTTTACATCAGATGTGAAAACTCCGCTTTTATCAATATATGAGTTGAACTCCGTAAGCTTTACTTTATCACCTACATTGAACTGTACGGTATTTAAAAAAGTGGACATTACAGTCTTTGCACTGCTTAGTCTTTCACCTTCCATACTTGAACTTGTATCGGCTACCATATCAATGTTTAACGCGTCCTTTTGGTCAAGCATGGAGATATCCTTAATGGTTACTGATTGGAAATCACCGTTTGCCACACTTTTTTGTGAGACATAGAACATATTGGGTGAGAGATTGGTGACGACATTTCCGGATGAATCCTTTACATCCACATACATTCTGACTGTAGGATAGTTGGTGTAGTCAAACTGTACAATGTTTACATCAAGGCCGGTAAGCTTTGTACTTGAATATTCCACAAGTTTACTGAAACTCTCTGAAATATCCTTATAATTGCTGAAGTCGTGCTTTTTTATCATCTCTGAAATATTTTCACTGTACTCCGAGAGCTTTTTCTTATCATCTTCAGAGGCGTACGGTAAATCAGTTTTGTCCAATTTCTCTACAAGGTCCTTAGCCGAATCCTCAAGCCTTGCTTCTATTTGAGAGTTCAGCTTTACAAGTTTTTTTGCAGTCAAAAGCTGAGTTTTGTAATCATTGTCCTTGATATCGTCACATTCTTCATCAATCTTTTGAAGCTTTTCTTTCTCATCGTCCTCAAGCCCGTATGACTCAAGCTTTTCGGCCAAATCCATTTCCCAGGCGTTGAATTCTTTACCTTCGGTTATTTTTTTCAGACTGCCCTTGTCAGTGAGACTGCAGGCGGACATAGAAAATGATAGAGCCAGGAAAGTTGCGGCAATTATGATTTTTTTCATATTTTATAAAAACTCCTTACTTTATTATTAATATTATACATCTTAAAAATATTAAGTGTAAATCATGAATAAGTTTGACGAAACATTTATATTTATAATTAACAGTATTATAAGACATCAGTTGTTTATAAAGTATTTTTGTCAAAATTATGATTATATAATTAGGATATACTTAACAAGAAATTATTTTTTTATAGTATTTAAGAATCAATTATGGTAAAATTTACTGTATAAAGAAGATTCTATTACATATCGAGGAGGGAAATAATATTATGGCAAAATTCTGTGCAAATTGCGGCGCACCGATGGAAGACGGGGATGCTGTCTGCGGACAATGCGGTACACCTGTTTCAAATGTTGTAAAGGATAAAGCTGAGACAAAGGCTGTGGCTGCAGGAGGAAGCAATAAAAAGCTCGGTATTGCGGTTGCTTTAGGATGTGTCGTGGTCGTAATAGCTGTTATAGAGGTAACAGCAAATATTATCGGCGGTGCATCAGGCTATAAATCCACTTTAAACAAGTTTGTTAAGGCGATGAAACGATGACGATACTACAATTGTATCCATATCAAGCAGTATAAGCGGAGATATTTACGGAGCTAAGGATTATGACAAGATGATTGACAGATTCCTTGATAACAAGCTTGACGGCTATGAGGACAGAATAGACAGTGAGGTTAAAAAGATTACTTATGAGATAAAGGACAAGTCGGAAATTACAGACAGAAAACTTGAAAAATATAAGGATAAGCTTTCTGACGACTACAATGTTGATACAAACGGCATTACAAAGATGATAAAGATTGATAAACTCAAGCTTACCGTAAAGGGCAGCAAGAAGTCGTCATCAGACAGTATCGACGATCTTTATCTTATAAAGGAAGACGGCAAGTGGACAATATTCTTTGATGATTACGGAATATTCAGATAGATAAGGGAGAATAAGCATGTTTTGTACAAAATGCGGGAAGCAGGTAAGAGACGGACTCAAGTACTGCACGAACTGCGGTGCACCTATAAAGCAACATGAGGGCGGAGGTACAGGCGGTCAGAACAGGATTGTAGCAGGCGGCAAGGTAAATCTTAAAAAGGATGACGATACCGCAAAGCCTGCAGCAGTTTCACAGCCAAGCAACAGTATAAGTTTCAATACGGGAAATACCGGGAGGCAATGCTCCTGTCAAAAAGCCTAAAAAGAATAAAGGAATTAAGATTGCAATTATTACAATACTCGGTATTATATTGGCAATTCTTTTGATTATCTTTGCACTTGTTCAGACCGGAGTTATCAGCATATCTGTAAGTGATAATGAGAAGCAGGAAAGTACGCTTGATAAGAGCAAGTCGTCCAAAAGAGAGAAGGAAAAGGAGAGAAGGGCCAAGGAAAAAGAGAGTGAGAGCGAAAGTGAAAGCGAGAGTGAAAGTGAAGCAAATACTATGCCTACTGTAGAACAGACGGAGCCTAACACTATGCCTACAGTGGCACAGACAGAAAGCGTTACTGTACCCGGTACAGTTGCAATGAACAGTGAATTTATTTTGCCTGACAGCAGTACAAGGGTACTTGATAAGAGTGAGTTGGCAGGTTTCACTGCCGAACAGTGTCGCCTTGCAAGAAATGAAATCTATGCAAAACACGGAAGAATGTTTGATGATGCGGGATTGCAAAATTACTTCAACTCACGCAGCTGGTATCACGGAACCATACCGGCAGACAGATTCAGTGACACAATGCTTAGTGATATTGAGATACAAAACAGAAATTTGATAATCGCATATGAAAAGGAAATGGGATATACAAAGTAAGGAGGGAATATGAAAAAGAATAAGATGTATCATTTAGTGTGCGGTATATTGGTCATATCGGCAGCGGCAAGTATAAGTGTCAGCGCAGGTACCGCAAAGAGAAAGGTAAAACCTGTTACAAGGTATAATACTGCAGAAACAGCCGCCGCTACACAGGCTGCTACTCAGGCACAGGAAAAGAAAACTGTCGTTGCAGGGAACGGAGTATATCACCTTAGTGAGAATTCAAAGTACAGACCTTATCTGTGGAAAAATGCGGACGGTAGTGCACCTGATTATAAGGCTTATGTATTTGAACCTAAGGTGTTCAACGGCCATACGGTATTTGTAGACCCGGGACATGGTGACAATTCGGCACCTGAAGCCAATCAAAAGAGAGAAAAATATTATCCGGTTGATGACTCGCTGCTAAAGAGTATGAAGACTTCCATGGTAGGCGCTAAGGCATACGGAGTCGGTGTGGAGGCCAGAGACAGCAAAAATGTCTATGATAAAATAGAGACGGAGCCTGAGTTCAGTCTTAAGGTGGCACTGAAACTTAAGGATTTGCTTATAAATAACGGATATCGCGTGGTTATGAGCAGAACGGATTTTAATCAAAATATTTCAAACGGTGCAAGAAGTGCTATAGCAGGTGAGACCTCCGATATAATGGTATCAATTCACTCAAATACCGGTAAAAACTCAGGTACTCTAAGTTTTTATCCGGGAGACAGTGACTATATATCGGGCAGTACTTATCCGGGATATACAAATATAATGGGTCTGACAAAGTCAAATGTAGAGTTGTCAAAGAAGCTTGCGGAAAATATGGAAAGCAATATCACTATGACTACAGGTTTAAAGAATAAGGGGAACACATTCTGCGGTTCTTAGGATATTCTCATATTCATCCATTCCTACCTGCTTGGTGGAAGTAGGATTTGCCGACAATGCTACAGATGCAAAGATACTCTCAACAAAGAAAGATGCTATTGCGACTTCTATGGCCAATGCTATAGATCAGTATTTTAACAAGTAGTGGAGAAATTTATGAAAATGAAAAGAGTGATAACATATTTGTTTTGTTTACTTGCCTTAATGTTTGCCATGTCTGCATGCGGGTCAAAAAGTATAACAATAAAACTTGGCGGTGATAACAAAACCACAGAGGAAGATAGTGATGAAAAGGAATCCACAGAGGATGAGAGCGTTCCTACGGTGGAAGAAAGTGCTGTAGATGAGACTGTTACCGTGCCGGTGAGTGAACAGGTACCGCAGACAACTCAGATACAGACTCAGGCAGCAGAGCCTGCCACCGCTATGACGCAGGTTTTGACTACTCTTTATGTTGTGAATTGTAATGAAAGTATTACACTTCGTACAGCGGACTCTACAAGTGCAAAGGAGATAAGGCAGATACCTTTAGGCGCGGCGGTAAGTTTTATGGAGAATGCCGCAAACGGCTTTTATAAAGTCAGCTATAACGGCAGTACAGGCTATGCTCTTGCTTCATACTTAAGTGTCGACCCGTATAATCACTATGTGGCTTCCACAACTGCGGCGACAGATACATCATGGACAGGCAAAGTGGTCAGATGTAATGAATTTATAACTCTTCGCAAAACTCCAAGTACAAAGGGAGAAGAGATTACGAAGATTCCTCTGGGTGCTATAGTTACAGTTTATGGCAGTGCGGATAACGGATTTTATTATATCGATTATGGCGGAATAGAAGGCTATGCCCTGGCAAGTTATATTGATGCGTATTGATTTTATAGTTATGTGAAAAAATAAAATTGGTGACTATTACAGTGAACATATAGATGCTAAATATACCGGAGTCAGAAGCTTTTAATAACGACAGCTTTCATAAAGATTGTATACATATTGACTTGATATATATCTTGATATATACTTATTTTTGAAAGGATGGTGATTTTTATGTTGGCAGCAAAAGTTTTTTTGAAAATGGTAGAAGTCAGGCGGTAAGATTGCCTAAGGAGTATAGATTTCATTGTGATGAAGTGATGGTAAATAAAATTGGTGATGTAGTGATTCTATTACCTAAAAAAATAGCAAGTGGGATTCTTTTTATTATAGCTATAGATATGTTTTCAGACGACTTTATGATTGACAGAGAAGATAACTTAGTTCAGAAGAGAGAAGAACTATGAGATATATGTTGGATACAAATATATGCATATATATAATAAAGAACAAACCGGACAGTGTAATAGAAGAGTTGAAAAGGCATGATCCTGAAGAAATATGTATTTCATCTATAACATATGCAGAGCTGGTGCATGGTGTAGAGAAAGTAAGGCTGTTGATAAAAACAGACTTGCGCTAACATTGCTGTTATCTAATATAGAGGTGCTGGATTTTGATATCAATGCAGCAAATGATTATGGAAAAATCAGGGCTTATTTAGAGAAAAAAGGGACACCTATAGGTCCGCTTGATATGATGATAGCTGCTCATGCACAGTCGCTGGGTTATTCTATAGTAACCAACAATATTAAAGAGTTCGCAAGAGTCCCCGATTTAGAGGTCTGTAATTGGGTCAAGTAATCATGTAATATTGATTTCCCCCTTGCATTTATGTAAGAAATGTGCTATAGTGATTAAAATATGTTTGACAGGAAAGTGGGCCGGTGGGTCCACTTTTTTATGCATATGAAAGGATAGAAATGAGCAAAAGTGAAACTTATGTAAAAAGAACGGAAGAGTTCTTAGAAAAACTGAGCGGTGAGCTTGAATTTGAGGTGGTGGATGTCGAATTTGTCAAAGAAGCCGGAGAATACTACCTAAGAGCATACTGCGATATGGAAGGCGGCATAGGGATAGAAGACTGTGCCGAGATTTCAAGGCATCTTAGCGATTGGCTGGATGAGAATGATTTTATTGATGAGGGATATATTCTGGAGGTTTCTTCACCGGGACTTGGAAGAGCCCTGAAAAAGGATAAGGATTTTCTAAGAGAACTTGGGAAGGAAGTTGAGCTTAAGCTCTATAAGCCAAGGGAAGGTGTGAAGGATTTCGAAGGAGTATTAAAGTCATTTGACGGCGAAAATATAACAATAGAAACAGAAGATAAAGATGAAGTCTTTACAAAAAAAGAAATCGCAAATATCAGATTGAAAATAGATTTTTAACGGAGGATAATACAAAGAATGAATAAGGAATTACTTGAGGCGCTTGATCTCTTGGAAAAAGAAAAAAATATCAGTAAGGCGGCAATATTAGAGGCAATTGAGAACTCACTGATCTCTGCATGTAAGAACAACTTCGGAACGGCTGACAATGTAAAGGTAAGCGTAAATCCGAATACATGTGACTACTCCATAATACAGAGTAAGGAAGTTGTGGAAAGTCTGGGCAACAAGCCAAGCCTTGAGGATAAGGCTACAAAGATATCACTTGCGGAAGCGAGAATGAAAAATCCGAACCTAAGCGTGGGAGATGTAGTACTTGTACCTGTTATTTCAAAAGAATTCGGAAGAATAGCGGCAGGAGTGGCAAAGAACGTTATCTTACAAAAGATAAGAGAAGAAGAAAGAAAAGTTATCTTCAACGACTACTATATGAAGGAAAGAGATATAGTAAGCGGAGTTGTTACAAGATTTATGGGCAAGAATGTAGCAATAAATCTTGGTAAAATAGATGCGGTACTTGCTGAAAGTGAGCAGGTAAAAGGCGAAGAATTAAAGCTTGGAGACAGACTAAAGGTATTTGTACTTGAGGTAAAGGACAATCCTAAGGGTCCGAGAATATCGGTATCAAGAACACATCCGGAGTTTGTAAAAAGACTTTTTGAGTCTGAAGTGCCTGAGATAAGAGACGGCGTGGTTGAGATAAAGTCAATAGCCAGAGAAGCAGGTTCAAGAACAAAGATTGCTGTATGCAGCAATGAACCGGATATAGATCCTGTAGGAGCCTGTGTAGGTGTGGACGGAGTCAGAGTAAACGCTGTGGTTGATGAACTCAGAGGCGAAAAAGTGGATATAGTAAACTGGGACGACAATCCTGCATACCTTATCGAGAATGCGCTTTCACCGGCAAAGGTTATTGCGGTTGTAGCGGATGAAGAGACAAAGGAAGCGGATGTGATAGTTCCGGATTACCAGCTTTCACTTGCTATAGGTAAGGAAGGACAAAACGCCAGACTTGCCGCCAGACTTACAGGATATAAGATAGATATAAAGAGTGAAAGTCAGGCAAGAGAGCTTGGAGTATTTGACTCATTAGACGGAAATGAAGATATGTCTGCAGACAGTGAAGATTACACGGATGTGGATAATAATGAGGATGCTGAGGCAGAAACAGAAAATGGCAACGATATTGAAGAATAAAGTACCTCAAAGAAAATGTATCGGATGTAATGAGTCAAAGCCTAAAAAAGAATTGATCAGAATAGTAAAGACACCTGAGGGAGAGATGCTTGTAGATGATACAGGCAGAGCAAACGGCAGAGGAGCATATATATGCAATGACCCCGAATGCCTGCAAAAAGCTATAAAAACCAAAGGATTGAACAGAGCATTTAAAATGAATGTAGATACGGATGTTTTGATAAAGCTTAGTGAGGAGATGGCAAAGCTTGGCAAGAGATAAGGTATTGAGTTTGATAGGACTTGCAATGAAAGCAGGTCAGGTGGTGTCGGGAGAGTTTTCAGTGGAAAAATGTATAAAGTCGGGAAAGGCAAAACTTGTCATAATAGCGACTGACGCATCTGAAAACACAAAAAAGAAATTTGAAGATAAGTGTAAATTTTATCATGTTCCAATGATAATATATTACACAAAGGAAACTTTGGGAACAGCTTTAGGCAAAGGGCTTAGATCATCAATAACATTGACTGAGGACGGATTTAAAAATGCAATATTAAAAATCACGGAGGAATGATAATTGAGAGTAAACGATCTGGCAAAAGAAATAGGAAAAAAGAACAATGAGCTGACAGCATATTTGAAGGAAAAGGGCATAGATAAGGCTGCCATGTCAAATATATCAGCTGATGAAGAAAAAATGCTTAGAGAAAAATTTAATAATATAGATGGTAATAAAAAAGTGAATAATAAAGAGAATATAGAAAACAACAAGGCGGAAGAGACAACTAAAGTATCTGAGGGCAAAAAGGACGAAGCTCCGAAGAAAAAGGTTAATGTAGTGTTCAGACCGCAAAACGCACAGCAGATGAATACAAAGAAATCGGTTTCAAAGGCAGGTACACAGGCAAAGAAGGCTGCAAAGAAAACTTCGGAAGGTGATGTATCAAAGCATATTCAAAATAAGAGTGCAGGTGAAGAAAAGAATAAGAGTGATATGCCAAAAGATGTAAAGAAAGAGACAAAGAAGCAGGAGACAAGTGCTACTGTAGAGAAGGTGCCTGTATCAAAGCCGGTTGAAAATACAGTGTCGACTGCAGTAGAAGAAAAAAAGGCTGAACCTGTAAAGGAAGATGTAAAAGAGCCTGTTAAGCCGAGAAATGTCTATGCTGAGATGGAAGCTGCAAAAAAGGCTAAGGAAAATGCCGCACCTATCAGAAATATCTTCAAGGAAAGAGAAGAAAGAGATAAGGCAAGAGGAAAAGATTCACGCTCTCAAAACAGAGACCAGAACAGAGACAAGAAGCCTTTCAACAGAGATAAGGATCAAAGGGTAACTTCAAAAACGACAGAAATCAAAGGGGTAAAGACGGAGAGGGCAGAAACAGAAACTTTGCCGGCAAGGACAACAAGGGCTTTAGCAGCTCAAACGACAGAAACAAAGATTTCTCCAAGGATAACGGCTCCAACAGAAGCTTCGGAAACAACAAACAGCAGGGCTTTAAGAAAAATGATTCGGCAGCCGGTGTTCCTGTACTTGACGGCTTAGGAAAGAAGACTTCCAACAGAGTCAATAAGAATAATTTCAAAAATAACAACAAGAACGATAAGAAGCACAGAACAGAGGACGGACCTGCAAAGGGTAAGGTAAGCAAGCATCCGTTCATAATGCCTACAAAGCAAAAGGTGGAAGAGGTACAGGATGACATCAAAGAGATCATTATCCCTGAGACAATCACTATCAAGGAGTTTGCTTCAAAGCTTAAGCTTCAGCCTTCAACAATAGTAAAGAAGCTTTTCTTAAAAGGACAGATAGTTACATTGAATACGGAACTTACATTTGAGCAGGCTGAAGAGATTGCTCTTGAATATGACGTTATCTGTACTATGGAAGAAAAGGTCGATGTTATAGGAGAGCTTTTGGCTGAAGAGGACGATCCGGAGGATACTTTGGTACCTAGACCGCCTGTAGTAGTGGTAATGGGCCATGTCGATCACGGTAAAACATCACTTCTTGACGCTATAAGAAAGACAAATGTTACCAGCAGAGAGGCCGGAGGTATCACACAGCATATCGGTGCATATATGGTAAAAATCAACGGAGAGCCAATCACTTTCCTTGATACACCGGGACATGAGGCGTTTACCGCAATGCGTATGCGTGGTGCGCAGGCTACAGATATTGCAGTGCTTGTAGTGGCTGCAGATGACGGAGTAATGCCTCAGACTGTAGAGGCTATCAACCATGCAAAGGCTGCAGGTGTTGAGATAATAGTTGCTATCAACAAGATAGACAGACCTGCCGCAAATATCGACAAGGTAAAGCAGGAACTTTCAGAGTATGAGCTTATCCCTGAAGATTGGGGCGGTTCAACTATATTCGTACCTGTATCTGCAAAGACCGGAGAGGGTATCTCAAACCTTCTTGAGATGATAATACTTACAGCCGAAGTAAAGAGCTTAAGGCAAATCCGAACAGAAAGGCAAGAGGTCTTGTAATAGAGGCTGAGCTTGATAAGGGTAAAGGACCTGTAGCGAGAATACTTGTTCAAAAGGGTACTCTTCATGTAGGTGATTTTATAGCGGCAGGAGCATGCTCAGGTAAGGTTCGTGCCATGATGAACGATAAGGGAGTCAAGGTAAAATCGGCAGGACCTTCAACACCTGTTGAGATCTTGGGACTTGACAGCGTACCGAATGCAGGTGAAGTATTTGTGGCTACAGAAAACGACAAGGAAGCTAAGGCATTTGCCGCAACCTTTATCTCAGAGAGCAAGAATAAGCTTATCGAAGATACCAAGGCAAAGCTTTCACTTGACGATCTGTTCAGCCAGATTAAGGCGGGAAATGTTAAGGAACTTCCTATAGTTGTAAAGGCCGATGTTCAAGGTTCTGTTGAGGCTGTAAAGCAGTCACTTACAAAACTTTCAAATGACGAGGTTGCCGTAAAGGTAATTCACGGCGGTGTAGGTGCAATTAACGAGAGCGATGTTGTACTTGCGGCTGCAAGTAACGCAATCATTATCGGATTTAATGTAAAACCTGATCAGATGGCAAAGGCTACAGCAGAAAGAGAAAATGTCGACCTAAGACTGTATCGAGTAATCTATCAGGCAATTGAAGATATCGAGAGCGCTATGAAGGGTATGCTTGAGCCTATCTATGAGGAGAAGGTTATCGGACATGCGGAGATCAGACAGATCTTTAAGGCTTCAGGTGTCGGTAATATTGCAGGTAGCTATGTGCTTGACGGTAAGTTTGTAAGAGGATGTAAGGTAAGAATCACAAGAGACGGAGAGCAGATCTTTGACGGAAATCTTGCATCACTTAAGAGATTTAAAGACGATGTTAAGGAAGTTGCTACAGGCTACGAATGCGGTCTTGTATTTGAGAAATTCAACGATATCAAGGAATTTGACCAGGTTGAAGCATATGATATGGTAGAAGTTCCAAGAAAGTAAAAGAAAGGAATGTATGAGAAAGAACAGTTTGAAGTCTACTATGATAAACTCGGAGGTGATGAAAACTGTATCTGAAATCATTAGGGGAGAGGTGAAGGACCCGAGAGTCGCACCTATGACCAGTGTTACGGATGCGGAGGTTACCACAGATTTGAAGTACGCTACAATATATGTCAGCGTACTTGGAGATGACGAGCAGTCAAAGAAGACATTGTTGGGACTAAAATCCTCTTCAGGCTTTATAAGAAAAGAGCTTGCAAGAAGATTAAACTTAAGAAACACACCGGAACTTAGGTTTGTTTTGGACGAGTCATTGGCTTACGGTATGAAAATGGATAAGCTGATAGACGAAGTAATAAAAAAAGACGAGACAGGCAATGAATAAATTATTAGAGCTTATTGAAAATGCAAAGAGTATAGCTATAACAGGACATGTAAGCCCTGACGGAGATTGTACAGGTTCAACACTTGCACTATACAATTATATAACTGAAAATTTTGAAGGTAAGCAGGTAAAAGTTTGCCTTGAGAAGCCGTCAAAAAAGTTTTCATATATGAACGGGTTTGACCTGATAAGTGAAGACCCGTTTTTACAGGCGGATCTGTTGGTATCTTTAGATGCCTCTGACAGAGAGAGACTTGGAAGCAGAGGTGTAATGCTTGATACTGCAAAGAACAGTATATGTATAGACCACCATGTCACCAATACAAAATTTGCAAAATTAAATATAGTCGAGGAATTTAGAAGTTCCACCTGTGAGCTTTTGTATACACTGCTCGATTATGACAAAATCAGTGTAAATACGGCTGTTTGCCTATACACCGGAATAGTCCATGACTCAGGTGTGTTTAAGTATCAGTCAACCACAAGGCAGACTATGGAAATAGCAGGTGCACTGATAGACAAGGGCTTTGATTTTACAAAGATTATTGACGACACCTATTTTAAGAAAGACTTCAACGCAACAAAGCTTTTGGGGTTGGTACTTTACAAATGCAAAGCTGATATTTGACGGTAAATGCTGTTACGGCTTGCTTGACTATGACACTTGGACAAGCTATATTGATGATAAGAAAAAAATGGATGGAATCATAGACAATCTCAGAAATATAGACGGTGTGGAGATAGCATTATTTATGTATGAGACTGCCAAAGATGAACATAAGGTAAGTCTTCGCTCCATAAATGCGAATGTAAGCTCTATTGCCACGGCACTTGGCGGCGGAGGTCATATGAGGGCGGCAGGAGCTACAGTCTACGGCAAGGCCGATGAACTTTTGGAGAATACCATATTGCCTATGATAAAGAAAGAACTAAATGGCTAAGAATACTTATAACGGTATAATAAATATCTTTAAAGAAAAAGGTTATACCTCTCACGATGTCGTGGCAAGATGAGAGGTATATTAAAGCAAAAAAAGATAGGACATTCAGGTACTCTGGACCCTGATGCTACAGGCGTACTTCCCGTTTTACTTGGGAATGCAACCGTACTTTCGGATATGCTTACAGACAAGTCAAAAGAGTATGAGGCGGTATTGCTTTTGGGTATGTCCACAGATACTCAGGATATATCAGGTGAGATATTAAAAAAGACCGATACATCATCACTGAAAGAAGATGATGTAAAGTCAGAGGTACTTTCCTTTATAGGGGAGTATATGCAGCTGCCTCCAATGTATTCCGCACTTAAAGTGGGCGGTAAAAAGCTTGTGGACTTGGCAAGAGAAGGCAAGGAAGTCAAAAGAGAGCCGAGAAAGGTTCATATTTTCGATATTGATATTATAGATATAAGTCTGCCGAGAGTTAAGTTTAAAGCCAAGGTATCAAAGGGTACATATATAAGGACATTATGTCATGATATAGGAGAAAAGCTTTTAGTAGGCGGTTGCATGGAGTCACTTATAAGGACGAGAGTGGATAGGTTTGACATAAAAGGGGCGCTTACCCTTAATAAGGTTGAAGAAAGAAGAGAGTGTATAAATAATGATATAATGAGCGTGGAAGAATACTTTTCCTTCCTGCCTAAGATAAATACCTCTCCCGACTTTGACAAGTATCTGCACAACGGCAATAAGTTGAAGCTTAATAAGGATTTTGAATTAAGTGAATTATACAGATTATATGATTCACAGGACAGATTTATTGCGATATATAGAAGAGAGATGACTGAACTGAAGCCATTTAAGATGTTTTTATAGACAGGTGATAATGTGATTACATTTATAAATACAACTGACATAAATATAACAGAAAAAACAGCTGTTGTTATCGGAAAGTTTGACGGTGAGCACAGAGGGCACAGAAAGTTGTTTAGGACGCTTAAGAAAGAGGCGACCGAAAGAGGACTGAAGACTGTGGTATTTTTCCTTCAGGATATTGCCGTCAAATATTGTAAAAAAATAAACATACCACACAGATTTTTTTACAAATGTGGAAAGAAGAAAAAATTAGAAGAACTTGGAATTGATTACTATATAGAGTATCCCTTCAATATGGATATCGCAAGACTCACAGGTGAGGAGTTCTTAAAAGATATTCTTATCAAGAAACTTGGAATGGTTGAGATAGTGGCAGGAGACGATGCGGCTTTCGGCTACAAAAAAGCGGTAATATAGAGCTGCTTAACAGGCTTTCAAAGGAATGGGGCTTTGATGTAAAGATAATTACAAAGGAAAAAGACGATTTCCAAAATGATATAAGCTCCACACTTATCAGGTCAAAGCTTGATGAGGGAGATATGGAAGAAGCCAATAAGCTTTTAGGAGGAGTATATTCTATAAGCGGTGTTGTTGAAGAGGGAAATAAGCTCGGTGTTAAGCTGGGTTTTCCGACACTGAATATTTTTCCTTCAAGTGAGAAGCACTTGCCCAAATCCGGAGTGTATGCGTCAAGAGTAAGAATAGGCGATGACGATACACTTTACTTAGGGCTTACAAATGTAGGTTCAAATCCAAGTATAAAAGATGATAAAAAGGACCATATTGCAAGGGTTGAGACATATCTCTACAACTTTGACGCCACACTTTACGGCAGAGAGATAGAGGTATATCTTTATAAATATATAAGACCTGAGATAAAGTTTGAAAGTTTGGAGGCTTTAAAGAGCCAAATAAGCAAGGACAAAGTGGAAGTATTGAACTTCCTGAACAGTCATGCAAATTAAAGGAGAGCTATGGAAGAGAAAGATTTATTTGAAAACGGTATTGTAGATGACGGAAGTGTATCTGTTTCTATCACACTTGATGATGACACCGTATTGGAGTGCATTGTATTAAATATATTCAGTGCAGGTGACAGAGAGTATATTGCGGTAATGCCTGAGACGGATGACGAGGAGGGAATGGTATATCTTTACAGATATTCAGAGACAGAAGACGGTCAGCCTGAGCTTACCAATATAGAGACAGATGAAGAATATGAGATAGTTGCGGATGCCTTTGACGAGCTTCTTGACGATGAAGAGTTTGAGGATATGCTTGGAGACGATGAATTCTAAATAAAATGCAAAATCAGGTTACAGTTTGACAATGCGGTTAAACTGTAACTTTTTGCATATATGGTGAAGGAAATGAAAAAAGAATTAGACTATTTTAATGTTGACGGTAAATATGGATGGGATCAAAACGATTTTAAGGATCTTTGGATGAATAAGGGCGGATGTGCCTGTGTAACCGCTTGTGACAGCTTTATTTATATGAGAAAGTATATGGGTAAGGATAAGCTCTATCCATATGATATTGACAGGATAACTTCCCTTGATTACATCGACTTTTCAAACAGTGTAAAGCCTTATTTAAGACCCAGAATAACGGGAATTGACAGACTTGAGATATATGTGGACGGAGTAAGTGAGTTTTTGGAAGATATGGATGAGCATTCCATAAGTCTGTCGGAATTTTCAGGCGACAACTTACTTGATGATGCGAAAAACGCAGTAAAATTACAGATAGACAGGGGACTTTTGGTGCCGATGCTTGTTCTTATGCATAAGAATCCAAAGTACAGAGACTTTTCATGGCATTGGTTTTTGCTTACCGGATATGATGAGGAAGAAGATAAGTTTTTGGTCAAGGTGGTAAGCTATGGAAGCTACAGGTGGTTTGACCTTAAAGAATTGTGGAATACAGGCTATAGAAGGAAGGGCGGATTGATACTCTTTAATAAAAATGCTTGACAATATCTTAAATAGAGCATAGATTGGTAGAAAAGGCCTATGTAGTTGCCGGAAAAAGGATGGAAGAATGATGGATAAAAGAAATTTGACATTACTGACAGACTTGTATGAACTTACAATGATGCAGGGATATTATGTGGAAAATAGCGCCAATGAAACAGTTATTTTTGATATGTTTTACAGATCAAATCCGAATAAGAACGGATATGCAATATGTGCGGGACTTGACCAAGTCATCGACTACATAAACAACCTGCACTTTGATGATGAAGATATAGAATATCTGAGAGGCACAAAGATATTCAGAGATGATTTTTTGGAGTACTTAAGAAACTTTAAGTTCACAGGAGATATCTACGCTATACCTGAGGGCAGCGTTATCTTCCCGAGAGAGCCGCTTGTAAAGGTTATTGCACCTATAATGCAGGCACAGCTTATAGAGACCGCACTCTTAAACATCATCAACCATCAGTCACTGATAGCAACCAAGGCGGCAAGAGTTGTTTTGGCTGCAGAAGGTGACGGAGTTATGGAGTTCGGACTTAGAAGAGCACAGGGACCTGATGCAGGTATATACGGTGCCAGAGCGGCAATGATAGCAGGTTGCGTGGGAACCAGCAATGTACTGTGCGGAAGAATGTTTGATGTACCGGTACTGGGAACACATGCACACAGCTGGATAATGAGTTTTCCGGACGAGCTTACCGCATTCAGAGCATATGCAAAGACCTTCCCTACAGCATGCACACTTTTGGTAGATACTTATGACACCTTAAAATCAGGTATACCGAATGCGATAACGGTGTTTAAAGAGATGAGAGCGGCAGGTATACCTCTTAAAAACTACGGTATCAGACTTGACAGCGGCGACCTTGCATATCTGTCAAAAAGAGCTAAAGAAATGCTTGATGAGGCAGGTTTTAGTGATGCCGTTATATCCGCTTCAAACGACCTTGATGAGAATATTATTTCTTCATTGAAACTGCAGGGTGCCACCATCAACAGATGGGGCGTAGGTACAAATCTTATCACATCCAAGGATTGTCCTGCATTCGGAGGCGTATATAAGCTTGCAGCTGTTAAGGATGATAAGAATGGCGAGTTTATACCTAAGATAAAGTTGTCTGAAAATGCCGAAAAGATTACAAATCCGGGAAATAAGAAAATATACAGGATTTACAATAAGAAGACAGGCAAGATAATAGCCGATTATATATGTCTGGAAGATGAGATTTTATCTGAAGATGAATCACTTATGCTTTTTGACCCTGTGGAGACATGGAAGAGGACAAAGCTTAATGCAGGTTCATTTGAGGTTAAGGAGCTTTTGGTTCCGGTATTTAAAAACGGTGAATGTGTATATAAGTCACCTTCGGTAATGGAGATAAGAGATTTTTGTAAGAAGGAGCTTGATACTCTTTGGGATGAGTCAAAGAGACTTGCATACCCTCATGAGACTTATGTAGACCTGTCACAGAAGCTTTGGGATATGAGGTATGAATTATTGCAAAAATATCATTATCAGGAGTTATAAATAGATAGAAGTTATGATACAGGAGATATACCCTAAGGTCTTTATCCTGAGTTCAGGAATAAAAAGGCTACAAATAAAAAATCATTTGTTTTACATTTTGAATACAATAAAGTAATGCTTATAAAGGACGCATTGACAGGAGAGATAAGGCTTCCGAGATTTGAGGATTTAGAAGAAGACGATGAGAATATATATGAAAAGTCTTATTATGTAAACGCTGTGGATGATGAGGAGTTTTATCTGGTGGATGATATGCAGGTACCTGAGTTCGGCGGCTTCTATATGGAAGGAATGCAGGTACTTCGTGAGTTTTCGCCACAGTATCAGGCGTTTGCAGCTATCAGTGCATCACAGGTCTACAGATGGATGAAGAGCAGGAAATACTGCGGATACTGTGGAACGGTTACAGAGAAGTCAAATACCGAAAGAGCTTTGATTTGTCCGAAGTGTAAGAATATAGAATATCCTAAGATATCTCCTGCAATTATAGTGGCTATAAGAGACGGAAACAGGCTGCTTCTGACAAAGAATGCAAAGGGTACATATAAGTTTTATGCGCTTGTAGCAGGCTTTGTCGAGGTAGGAGAGAGCCTTGAAGATGCGGTAAGAAGAGAAGTCATGGAAGAAGTGGGGCTTAAGGTGAAGAATATACAAAGTTATAAGTCACAGCCTTGGTCATTTTCAGATTCCCTGATGCTTGCATTTATTGCGGACCTGGACGGTGATGATAAGATTACAATACAGGAAGAGGAACTTTCAGAGGCAAGATGGTTTGATAGAGAGGATGTTCCCGTACTTCCTTTTCATATCAGTGTCGGACATGAACTTATACAAAAATTTAGAGACGGTGAAATATAAAAAGTCGGGGAAACCCGACTTTTTTATGGCAGTCTGTATGGATAAAACGGCAGATTCCTTATAATGCCGTATATTATTAAAATCACTATAAGTACAGTCATTATATTATTTTTCAATAGGGCTTATCTTTCTTTGCCCTGTTTTTATATATCTTATCTGATAGAAGATATAATACAGTACAATGACCGGTGTCAGAAAGATAAGTATCTGATTATAATAAAATGCCGATTTTATATCACCATGTGAGAGTGCGACGCACATTCTGCTGACACCGCAGCTTGGGCAGTCAAGATGTGTAAGAGTTTTGAAAGCACATGGTATTCTTATATGAAAATTATAGAGTATATAAAAAAATGCCAAGGCAAAAGAATTGCAATGGTATTTTTTATTGTTCGTATCAGTCTGTTTTTCATATATTTATGTTATAGTGTAGGCTTATCAATTATGGTATAATTCTGTTCATCGGCAATAACATTGATACTGTTTTTGTAATAGTATGTATACAACCATAATCAGAAGAGGTATAAAATATCCCATTATAATAAGTGACAAATACAAACTGGAACGATTTTTCAGATATTCTACCAAATTCTATTGCCTTTTGATCTAATAATGCACCTGCCTTATAAAACCAATATACAGAGTATATTCCACAGGTAACAATACTCAGAAGAATAACAACTATAGGAGACATACTGTCAGAATCTCCCGATATGGTATTGATATCGCTAATCATGCAATAAAGCCAGTAGATACCGTAAATACCACAGGTAACAAAAAGTTAAAAATAATACATGCCACTATATTCTTTTTTTCTAATATCATAATACTCCTTTCAAGATATGGTACAAAAAAATTCATACCTATTACAATGCCGATGCAGTATAACAGAAAAATACAGGTATAGTAAATAGTGTAAATATAATTGTAAAGTTTTATAAATGACAATGTAAATAATAAAAATATGAATTTGAAAAATATTTTTTTATATCCCCCACTTTTTTTGAACTTTAACCCGAATATTATATTATCGGTGATAAACGCAGAACAAAAAAACCGATAGAAATATAATTGGATGGGCAAAGCCCGAAAGGAGAACAATATGATTAAGAGAAAACTTTTTGTAGCAGGTATGACAGCATTTGCAATTACTACAGCCACAGGAATAGCAGCATTGGCATCACAGGGAGATGTAAATAGGAATGCTTTTGGAACGGGTGCACAGAACCAGTACTTTGCAGGTCAGAACTTTTCAAATCAAACAGACGGAGTTTTTGATAAGGGAATGATGAATGATAACGGTTTTGACCGAAATGATTTTTCTACAGATGATAACTCTGAAATAGGAACAGCAAATAACGATATAGCAGGACAGGGCTTTAAGGCAGGAGATAATGAAATGTCCGGACAGAGCTTTGATAAAGCAGACAACAACTCAGATGAAAAGCCTGTACTTCCGAGAAAGTCTGACGAAGAGGCAATGAAGGAAGGAAATCCTAAGCCAACCTTGCCTATGGGTGTAACAGTTGATGACGCCGATGTATTAAGTAACTAATATTTTTCATACGTTGACGACTAAATAAATTTAAAGTAATATTTTATACAATATAAATATCATACCTGTGCAGATACTGTAACGAAATTTTGAGTATAGTATTGCACAGGATGTGATTGATATTTATGTCAATCGGGAGATCTTACGTGTTTATATTTGGAACTGAACAAATTTCTGAAGATGTGTTAAGGGCACAGACAGATGAAAATTATATGAATGATTTTATCAAAAAGCACAAGAAATTTATTTTACTTAGTGCTTTTAGAGCAACAAAACGTTTTATAACAGAAAATGACGATGAATACTCTGTGGCTATGATTGCCCTTTGTGAAGCTGTGAAATCCTATGAAGAATCCAAAGGAAGCTTCAAAGGGTTTGCTTTTTTGGTGATTAAAAGAAGGTTAACAGACTATTCCATCTCACAGGCACGATTTCAAAAAGAATTGTCGGTCGAACCGGCCTCTATGGACGGAGAGATAGAAAATGAAGAAGAAGTCAGTGCACTACAAATAGAAATACGACAAAGATCTGCGGAAATCTCAAAGACTGAAGGTATAGGCGTGGAGAATCCCGGTTCAACCCCTATGCAGGATGAGATTGCGGCTGTTCAAAAATTACTCTCAGGCTACGGGTTTTCTTTTTATGACTTGACGGAGTGTTCACCGAAGGCGGAGAAAACAAAGATAGCCTGCGCAAAGGCGGTTGCAATAATTTTGAAAAATTCCTCTTTATTTAAAAAAATGCAAACCTCAAAAACGCTACCTGTTAAGGATATCTCATCAGATAAGAGTATTTCCGTAAAGATTTTGGAAAGGCATAGAAAATATATTATTGCAGCGGCAGAAATTATGAACGGAGATTATCCTCTGTTAAAAGAATATATGAATTATATCAGAAAGGCATTAGAATCAGAGCTATGAAAGCAGTAGTATTGGAAATCAAAGAAAAATGGGCCGCTGTTCTTTGTGAGGACGGGGTAATCAGAAAGGTAAAAAAGGGAAACTTTAAGGTCGGAGATTCATTTGACTTTGAAGCTGAAAATTATGGAAAAGTGGTTTCGATAGGATCATTAAGGCGAAATATGGTTGGAAGTGCGGCGGCACTTTTCCTGATTGTTGCAGGAGTAGCCGGAACGTATTCATATAATAATGTACTGGCATGCTCATATGTATCATTGGATATAAATCCGTCAATAGAGTATACATTAAACAGACAGGATAAGGTGGTAGCGGTTAAAGGGCTAAACAATGACGGACAGGAAATTGCAGATGAACTGTTATCTGTAAGAAAAACAACCTTAAAAGAGGCTCTAAAAGAGACAAAGCAGCTGCTGACACAAAAGAACTATTTGAAGAGCGGTTCAAGCGAAGATGTACTGATTGATATTTCTGCAAATAACTCAGCACGTACAGATGCATTAAAAAAAGAAGCTTTGTCGGTGTTTGGTACAGAGCTGACAAAAGGTGAATTAAATCTTGTACTTACAGAATCAGATTTAAAAGAACATAAAAGAGCAAGCAGCCTTGGAATTTCTACAGGAGAGTATAAACAGATTAAATATATTAAGAATAAATCTGAAAATGTTGGAGATAATCAATATAATGAAAATAAGGATTATGTGCTGCAGGCTTCAGATATTGCCACATATAAGGATTACACGGTGTCACAACTTTTGGAATCTTCAGGACAGGGAAAGGAAAATACTCAAAATGATACCTCCGACAGTAAAGTAGAGTCAAAATCTGTTGAGCAAAGTACCACAGCTTTGAAAGAAGAACAAAACGGTGAAAAACAGATTGAACAGCCTACAAAAAACAGCAACATTGAGGATGAAAATACCGGAGTGCAGACCGAAAAACCGAGTGATGAGAAGGAATCAAAGGCGGTAAAAGAACCTTCTAAAAACCGAGACAGCTTACAAACAGTTGAGGAAACACCAAATACGCAGATTGAGACAAATGCTGATAAGACTCCGGAAAATAATAACATAAGTGAACAAGATACAGAAAGAAACAATATAAAATCTTATGATGAATCGAGAAAAGAACAGGAAAACTTACCACGGAAAAATAATAATACTAAGGATAACGGAATGAAAAATGAAGGAGGAAATCAAGGAGACGTAAGAAATCGTTAATACAGACCCGACTTCATGTATGTTATCATTTTATATATGTATACTACAAGTAGAATGACATCAGAATTTTTTTCTATGTTATTCTTTTTGTAAGTAATAAAAAGTAAAAAGCCGCTTACTCTTTTATGGGTGGCGGTTTTTAATGACAAATAACTTTTATTATGTTATTCTATGAACAAGTGATTTGGGCATGTGCCCGGAAAGGAAAAGACATGAGAACAGTGAATCGTTTTGACTATCTGAATATTGAACGCCGTGATTACGCGCTCCTTAGTATGTTGTTAAGGAAGGGCTCTGTTTTAGTGCACTCATTGGAGATAGGTCAAGTACGAGAAAATTGTTTATATAATTATAGGCATAGGTAGATTTATGCAGATATTATAAATGTTTTTGATGCCGCTTACTCTAAATGGGTAGGCGGTTTTTTTGATGTAAAGGAGAAGATATGGATAAAATAGAAATAAAAGGCAGAGTAAATACAGCCGTATGTTATGCAAAGGTTGTAGAGGATGAGGCAATAGAGCAGATAAGAAGAATGTGCGATTATGTAATAACAGAAGAATCAAAAATTCGTATAATGCCGGATGTTCATGCCGGAAAGGGATGCACTATAGGTACCACAATGACCATACATGAAATGGTTGTTCCGAATATTGTCGGCGTAGATATCGGATGCGGAATGTACACGGTAAAGCTTGGAAATGTGGAAATAGATTTTGAGAAGGTAGATGAAGCCGCTCATTATATTCCGTCAGGAATGAATGTATGGGACGGCAGACAGGAGCGCTTTGATTTAACAAAGTTAAACTGTTTCAGATATTTGAGGGACTCAAGAAGGCTTGAGCGTTCACTTGGCACACTTGGCGGCGGAAATCATTTTATTGAGATTGATGAGGCAAGTGACGGATGTAAATACTTAATAGTTCATTCAGGATCAAGAAATCTCGGAAAGCAGGTTGCACAGTATTATCAGAGATTGGCGGCAAACTTGGATAGAGGGTATGATACTTATCTTGAAAAAAGAGATGAGATAATAAGAACTTATAAGGAGCAGGGCAGAAAAAGTGAAATACAGACCGCTCTAAAGGATCTTCATTGGCATGTATATGAGTCTGAAACAAGTATGCCTGATGATTTATGCTATGTTTCAGGAAAATATCTGGATGATTATTTAAAAGATGTGGAGATTTGTCAAAACTTTGCAAAGAGAAATCGTGAGTTGATGGCGGATATCATCCTAAGAAGAACAGGAATGAAGAGTCTTGAGTCATTTCATACTATACACAACTATATTGATGTAAGTGAAATGATCTTACGAAAAGGCGCTATTGCCGCGCATAGCGGTGAAAAGGTCTTGATTCCGATAAATATGAGAGACGGAAGTGTTCTGGCAGTGGGTAAGGGCAATCCTGATTGGAACTGTTCCGCACCTCACGGTGCAGGAAGACTTATGTCAAGAACCGCCGCAAAAAACAATTTGAGTTTGGATGAGTATAAAGAGACGATGAAGGGAGTTTATTCCACTTCTATAAATGAAGATACATTGGACGAGGCTCCTATGGCATATAAAAGACTTGAAGATATCATAGATGTTATAAAGGATTCTGTGGATATCATCGAGGTAATGAAACCTATTTACAATTTTAAAGCTTCAAACTGAGGAATTCTCTTTTCCTTAGCTTGAGGCGGAAAGGAAAAGAGATGATAGTATTTCCTACCATTGATTTGGTTGCTACAGGAAAAAATATTATAAAACTTAGAGAAGAGTCGGGACTTAGTGTAAGAGATTTGCAAAACATCTTCGGTTTTGCAACACCGCAGGCTATTTACAAATGGCAGCACGGAACGGCACTGCCTACCATAGATAATCTTATAGTATTGTCGGCGGTATTTAAGGTCTCTATGGAGGATATTATTATAGTACAGACAAAAAAATAAGTGCTTAAATATTAAGAATAAAATAGCTAAAAAGAATAAAAAAATACCTTAAATAGAATTATATTGAGATAATTTTCTAAATATGTTACTATATAATCTATATGGAGGTGGTTTTATGTGGAAGGATATTGTTAGATTGTCATCTTTAACAATAAAAAATATTAAGAATGTAAAAAACGGTACAATAATCATGCCACATGAAAACAATAGAAGTTTGGATTGTGGCGGTGCGGAAATACTTGGTATCTATGGACAAAACGGTTCAGGAAAGACCGCAATTGTTGATACGTTTTCATTCCTTCAACAAATTATGATTGGCGAGGAATTAGACACTAAAATAGCTGATTATATTGATACGGATTCAGAAAGCGCCGAGGTAAATGCAGAGTTTAATATATTCAGTGAAAATACTTTATATGAAGTCGGATACAATATAATTTTTTTGCGAAGAGTGAAGAAGGAGTATTTATTGATAGAGAATATATAAATTGTGCAATAAATTGTGACGGAAGCAGAACAAACAAAAAAATATTTTTTTATGGACTATAAGAGAAATGAAAATGAAGCTATTTTTTTAAGCCACAGAGAAGACTGGAGGAATTGATTGGAAAGAATAAGGATATAAAAACAGACCTCATTGTAGCAAAGAAAATGGCTGAAAAAGAGTAATTGCTCATATATATTTGGAGAAAGCAGCAGAGATATTTTTTAAATAATAAATCAGATAAATTCAAAAATTATAAATTTGTATTAGAGTCCTTATTTAGATTTGCGGTTAGAGATTTATTTGTAATTGATAATTCACACTCAGGTATGATTTCGACCAATGTTCTGTTACCTATGTCTTTTCGTGTTGATAAAGAAAAAATTGGAATGAAAGGAGATTTTGCAGTACCTTTGATGGAGCCTTTTGTGTTGGATAGCGAACGAAAGGAGCTTCTTGGTGAGATTGTGAATCAAATCAATACAGTCCTTTATACAATAATTCCGGGAATGAGGATAGATATTAAAGACTACGGTAAGCAGGTTTTAGACTCCGGAGAAGAGGGATGGAAGGTTGAGCTCATGTCGGTAAGAAGAGATAAGAAACCTATTCCCATAAGAATGGAATCAGACGGTATTATCAAAATAATTTCAATTTTAAATGCTCTTATACAGGCATTTAGCGATTCTTCAATATGCCTTGTTATAGATGAGTTGGATGCCGGAATATTTGAGTATCTGTTAGGTGAGTTATTGGATATTTTTTCAAAGAGTGCCAAGGGTCAGTTGATTTTTACATCTCATAATCTTCGTGCTCTTGAGATGCTTGATAAAGAAAGTATTATGTTTTCGACCGTCAATCCTGATAACAGATATATTCATATGAAAAATGTTAAAGATTCAAATAATCTTAGAAGTATGTATATAAGAAGTATAACTCTAGGCGGTCAGGAAGAGTTGATTTATGAAGAAACAGACAGCTTAAAGATATCCAGAGCATTCAGAAAAGCAGGTAAACTTTTAAATGAAGAGAGAAAAAAAAGTTGTAATGGTAATAGTTGAGGGTCCAAGTGATGAAAGTGCAATGGGAGGTATTTTAAAAGAATATTTCTCATCTAAGGAAGTTCAATTTGCAGTGGTTTATGGTGATATTACGTCAGACTATGATACTACAAGAGATAATGTACTGAAAAAGATAGGAGGTAAAGTAGAAGAAATCAGAAGTAGGTATGGATATCATTTGAGCGATTTTGCCAGCATAATTCATATAGCAGATACAGACGGTGTATTTACAAAAGACTGTATAAAGAAAAGTGAAGTCAAGAATATACAATATTATGAGGACCATATTGAAGCTTTTTAATACTTCAGAAGTAGAGAAGAGAAATATGCATAAGTCTGAAATTCTTTCAAAGCTCTATTCGACAGGAAAAGTTAAAGATATCAATTACAGGATTTACTTTAATTCTTGTAACCTTGAGCATGTATTATATAATGAATTGAAAGACTTTACAGATGATGAGAAAGAAATACTTTCAGATGACTTTGCAGAAAAGTATGAGGGAGAAGTTGAAGCATTTATTGAATTTATATCCGATTCCAAACTTGCAGTTATGGGTACATATAAAAAAACTTGGAAATTCATAGAAAAGGATATGAATTCACTTCATAGGCATTCTAATATGCATTTAATATTTAAATGATATTTACTTACATTTAATATCAATGGAACTAAAACCTAGATATGAAACAAGATATACCGTCAATATAGCATTATATAGAACAGCTGTATTAACGGTATTTTTTTGTAACAGATAGAATATGTGTTACTGAAGTATTATTGAGTGTTATATACTAACCTTTTTTTCTTATATATGTTATATAATAGTTTACAGTATATTGCTCAACAAGAGTAATACAAGTAATTAGATGTGCTAAGATAAAAAAACGTTATCTTAGTATATAAGACTTAGAATGGGAAATATTTGTGGAAAAGATGATAGATATAAAGTCTGCGCCAATTAATTCTGTTTTGAAGATATTGTTGCAGGATAAAACTTCAAAGAAAAATATAATATGGGCAACTGACACATATGCAGAGTATGGTGAAGGATTCTTGGATTATGAGCAAATAAGTGCCGGATTTCTTGTCTATCATGCTGATATTATGAAGCCAAGGATAAAAAAGACTTTAGAAGCACAGGTAGATAGAACGAAAAAGAGAGCCGAGGTTTTTACTCCTGCTTGGCTTTGCAATAAGATGAACAATTACTGTGATGAAGAATGGTTTGGTAGAAAGAATATTTTTAATATTGAAAATAATGATAATACCTGGACTGTTATAGAGGAAAAAGTAGAGTTTGAGAATGGTACATGGCAAGAATATGTGGATTCCAGGAGACTTGAGATAACATGTGGAGAAGCACCATATTTAGTTTCAAGGTATGATGTGGCAAGTGGCGAATTTATAGAATCTACAAAAAATAGAATAGGCATACTTGATAGGAAACTTAGAGTAGTAAACGAAAATACAGATGATTATGATACATGGGTAAAGTGGGTGTTAAGAGCATTTGAATCAGTATATGGCTATGAATATCAGGGTGATAATCTTTTAATAGCAAGAATCAATATGCTATTGACATTCACAGATTACTATGAGGAGCGGTGGAAAAAAGCACCTGATGATAAATTGCTTAGTAATGTTGCAAAAAAAGTAGTGTGGAATATATGGCAGATGGATGGTCTAAAAACAACATTACCACTTGGAAAGCCATATAAAGAGTGTTATCAAATATCTTTTTTTGATAATAATGAAGATACAAATGGTAAAGAGAATAAGGCAATACCATGTAAAATATATGACTGGAGAAGAGGCAGTTCAAGACTATTTAAAAAGCTGGAGGATATGAAGATGGGAAAGAAAATGTTTGATTATATAATAGGGAATCCACCGTATCAGGAGGATACAGATGGTGCTGGAAGACAAGCAAAGCCTATATATAATCTTTTTGTAAATGAAGCTAAGAATATTACAAGAAAAAGTATTGCATTGATAACACCATCAAGATGGTTTTCTGGAGGGATGGGGTTAGATGTATTTAGAAATGATATGCTTAGTGATAAGCGTATAAAAGCAATGGTAGATTATACAAACGCAAAAGACGTATTTCCAAATACAAGTATAAGTGGTGGAGTCAATTTTTTTATTTGGAAAGAAGACTATAGTGGTCTATGCACATTTACAAATACAACAAATGGTGAAACAACTACTATGGAAAGAGATTTAAGTGAGTTCCCTGTATTAGTTAGATATAATAAGGCAGTAAATATAATTCATAAAGTAGGAAAAAGCACCATAAATAAACTTACACAAATTACAAGCGGTCTTATGCCATTTGGATTATCAACAAGCTATAGAGGAAGAAAAAAATAGCTCTGAAGTAGATAAGTTAGTATTACATGCAAGCAATGGGGTATCATATATATCTGAAGGAGAGATAAATAAAGGTAAAGAATTTATAGATAAATATCAGGTTTTGGTAAGCAAAACAGGAGCTGAGCATGCAGGGGAACCAAGTAAAGATGGAACATTTAGAGTTATTCCAAGTTCTATGAAAGTAATTGGACCAAATGAAGTTTGTACTCATTCATATTTTTTTGGTTGGTTGTTTTAAAGAAAAAGAGTTAGCAGATAATGTATATAGATATCTGAGAACTAGATTTGTTAGATTTTTTTAATGCTTATGTCAATGAGTGGATTTGGATTGTCAAAACTTGTAATGGGCTTTGTACCATTACAAGATTTTACAAATAATTCTGATATTAAATGGAATGTTAGTGAAGAAGAAATAGAAAAAAACAATTATATAAGAAATATAAACTAACTCAAGATGAGATTAACTTTATAGAATCTAATGTAAAGGAGATGTCCTAATGGCAGCAATCAATATAAAGACAGCAATAAGAGTAAACCCACAATGTTATGCCTATACCCTGCCTGAAGTGCCATCAAAAAATGGTTGGACAAAGATTGGATTCACTGAAAGAGATGTAAATGTTCGTATAGCGGAACAACTACATACTGCCGGACTTAAGCCTAATATTTGCTGGCATTTACTGGCGACATACAGAACTGAACCGTTTGGAAATTTACAGATAAAGACTTTCATTTATATTTGAAGAAGCTGGGATTTGAAAGAGAAAGAAGTACAGAGTGGTTCAAAATTGATCCCAATATTGCCAAGTCAAATTATAATGATTTTACAGAAAATCATGGAGTAGTAAATGATGCGACAGACACAGCTTGTCCATATACACTTAGAGATGAGCAAAATGATGCAGTTGAGATGACCTTAAAATATTTCCATTCTCATAAAGATGGTGAATTTCTTTGGAATGCAAAGCCACGTTTTGGAAAGACGCTTGCTGCATATGATTTGTGTAAGAGAATGAAAGCTAAAAATATTTTGATTGTGACTAATCGTCCCGCTATAGCTAACTCATGGTATTCAGACTATGAGACATTTCTTGGAACGGAGTCAGGGCTTTATTTTGTCAGCAGTGTGGATGGAATAAAGGACAAGAAGTATGTATATAGTCGTAGTGAGTATGTAGATAAAGTCAGTAAAGAAGATAGTGATGATAAAGGCTGCATACAGTTTGTCAGTTTGCAAGACCTTAAGGGTTCTATATATTTTGGCGGTCAATATGATAAACTTATGGAGTTGAGTGATACAAAGGATGAAAAAGGAAATTATAAGGGAATACTTTGGGATATGCTGATAATAGATGAAGCACATGAGGGTGTGGACACTTATAAGACAGATATAGCTTTTGATCATATCAGAAGATGCCATACCCTACATCTTTCAGGAACACCGTTTAAGGCATTGGCAAATGATAAATTTTCACAGGATGCTATATACAACTGGACTTATGCTGATGAGCAGGCAAAAAAGAGGGATTGGAATCAGAAGGATGAGTTGGAGAATCCATATGAAAACTTGCCATGTTTGAATCTATATACCTATCAAATGTCAGATATTATCAAGGATAAGCTGACTAAAGGTATAGAGCTTGATAACAATATGGAAGAGTATGCTTTTGATTTGAATGAATTCTTTGCGACAAATGAATCCGGTAAGTTTTTACATGATGTAGAAGTGGATAAATTCTTAGATGCATTGACAAAACAGGAGAAATTTCCGTTTTCTACAGATGATTTGAGGGATGAATTAAAGCATACATTTTGGTTGTTGAATAGAGTGGCAAGTGTTAAGGCTTTAGCCAAGAAACTTGAACTCCATCCTGTATTTAGTAAATATAAGGTGGTGGTTGCTGCAGGTAACGGAAAACAGGATGATGATGATGAGAATAGGAAGTCTTTTGATCGTGTTACTGAAGCGATAAAAAACCATGATAAGACTATTACAATTTCAGTTGGACAGCTCACTACAGGTGTTACTATAAAGGAGTGGAGTGCGGTTTTAATGCTATCAAATATGTCATCACCTTCGCTGTATATGCAGGCTGCATTTCGTGCACAAAATCCATGCTTATTCAAAGGTAGCAATGGTGAATTTTATAGAAAAAAGAATGCATATGTATTTGATTTTGATCCGGCTCGAACACTGACAATTTTTGAAAAGTTTGCGAATGATTTGATTCCTAAAAATGCCGGAAATAATACAGATATTGAAAAAAGAAAAGATAATATAAAGGCATTATTAAATTTCTTTCCTGTATATGGGGAGGATGATTGTGGTGAGATGACACTTTTAGATGCGGAATCTGTACTTTCTATACCAAGACATATATATGCACGAGAGGTCGTAGAGCGTGGTTTTATGTCAAACTTTCTATTTGCAAATATTTCAGGTATATTTGCAGCTCCAAGAGAAATTATTGATGTTATAAACAATATGCAGGCAATAGAAGAACCGAAAGCATTGAACAGGGTGAATATAGATGAAAATACGGTTGATGAACTATGTATTAATAATGGGATCGTAGAATTATCTACAGAACAAGTTATTGGAACTGCAAAGGACTTGTTTGGTGAAAAGATACATTCAACTGTAAGTATAGAGTTGACAAATATGGCAGATGAGATTGTAAAAAATCATGAATCCAATCCACAAACAAAAAAGAATGAACTTGATGAGTTACAAAAGAAGTTCAGTAAGCCTTTAACTGATATAATGATGGAAACAGTTAAACAGAAATATGGTAATGATTTAAAGAAATCTACACAAAATCAGCTTGAAAGAGATATTCACAATAAGACATCGGTTATTGTAAAACATAAATACGGCGAGTATACAATAAATGCAAATAAACTTGAAAAGGAGAAGGAAGAAAAAATAGCCGAAGCACAAAATAGAGGTGCTTCAATGATAGATATAAGTAAGCTTGATAAAGAGTACAATAATAGAAAAATAGAAATTTACAATCAGTTAGTACATGATATTAAGGACAAGCTTGATAGTGAGGATACAGTTAAAAGCATGACTTATGATATAGTGGAAACTGTAGAAACTGAAAAGCTTAACAAAGAGAAAGAGTCTATCGAAAGTAGTGTGAGGGATCATTTGAGAGGTTTTTCAAGAACTATTCCGGCATTCCTTATGGCATATGGTGATGAGAATACAACTCTTGAAAATTTTGATAAACTGGTTCCGGAAGATGTATTTTTTGAGGTCACAAAAAGTACACAAAGTGATGAGGGTGTGACATTAGCACAGTTTCGCATGCTTCGTGATGGTGGGTTCTACTATAAAAAGGATGAGCATGGTAATGAAATAAGAGATGAGAAACATAAAAAATATTTTGAGGGACATCTTTTTGATGAGGTAGTGTTTAATGATGCAGTTACAGAATTTATGAAGAAGAGAGCTGAACTTGCCGACTATTTTAGTGAATCCAATAATGGCGATATATTTGATTATATTCCAGCGCAAAGGACAAATCAGATTTTCACACCTAAGCCGGTAGTAAAAGACATGGTAGATAGACTTGAAAAAGAAAATCCGAATTGTTTTGATGACCCTGAGGCTACATTTGCAGATCTCTATATGAAATCCGGTATGTATATTACAGAAATAGTAAAAAGAATTTTTTTCAAAGTAACAAGATGAAGGAACTTTTTCCGGATGAAGCTGTAAGACTGAATCACATATTTGCTAATCAGGTTTATGGATGTGCGCCAACAGAGATCATCTATCAAATTTGCCGAAGGTACATACTTGGTTTTAGTGATAGAATCAAGATTGAAAAAGATAATATCAAGCTTTTGTGATACATTAGAATATGCAAAAAAACGGTAAATTGGAAGATAAGATGAGAGAATTGTTTGGGTTTGAATCATAATAAATTTTATTTATTAAAAAAAGGGGCAGATAAATATAATGAAAGGATCAGAAGATATTATAGGAGGATTCAGAACAGTAACAGAAGCTAATAGAAAGATGCTTTCAAGTATAAATATTGACGCTATGCAAAGAGCTAATAATATGATATCTGGAGCTATAAATAGGTCTAAATTATGTGGATTAGCTTTTGATGCTAATGAGTACTTAAATTTAAAAAGAAAAAAAGTGAGTGGAGTATTTAGTAATACGTATTTGAATTCAATAGATACAAGTATATTTCCTCAAAAAAATGATAAATGATATTGCAGGTATGCAAGCTTCAGTAGCAGTAATAGGGAATATTACAGATATGACAAGTATGCTAAAGGGGGTTAGAATTTAATTTAGCAACTGCAAATATAGACGGTTGTTTTAATGTGGTACAGGGTGCATTAAATAAAAATACATTAAAGATTCAGGATTTTGCTTTTTTTAAAAAAATTCTAAAATAGTAGAGGTATTTAAAGATATGGGAAATGTCTTATCTTTACCACAAGGATTTATAAGTGATATCAATAGTATAAATAAATCAGCTGTTATTAAAGTGATGAATAATAATAATATTTCATATAGAATTGATTCGCATAAATTTGTAGATAATAGTTCGGGTAATACTATAACTATAGGAGAAATGAATAGTATTTGTGCAGCAGAAGATGTATTGGAAGGTATTTCAGCTGATGAAAAAAATTTAGTGAGACTGAATTGATGGATTTTATGGCTTTCTTGGATTCGAGCCCAATGATGGCAATGTATAATGATGTAGGTAAGAAGATTTTTAATATCATAAATAATTTTAATAAAAACTATTTCATTCGATAAAAAAATGTTATTATCATTGTAGAGCAAGAAGTAATAGCGAACCTCCATTTGTTTGGGAACAGATGAAAGCTGCACCATATGGCTTTACATTTCCGGGACGTTATAATCATGCCGGACAATCATATTTTTACTTTGCAGATACAAAAGATGGAGCCGAAAAAGAAATAGGAAAGCATATGAGTGAAAAAGGACAGAAAAAAATAAAAAAACACTTCAAACAGTTGAGTTGGGAGTTAGAGGAAAGCAAATTTAATAGATCTTTCTGCAAAAGAGTATGAGAGGATTGAATACTTTTTTGAGGTACATAAGATTTCCATTAGAAAATGATAAAAGCAGTCGGCCTAGAGTATATTTAATACCATCATTTGTGTCAGAATGTTGTAGACAATGCAATATAGATGGAATTAAGTATTATGGTGGAAAAGACTATTCAAATTATGTTACTTGGAGTGATGGATATTATAATTTTTATTAGGAATGTTTAACTTAATGTAATAGCCTTTTTACGGTATAACGAGAGAGTATGAATAAAAAAACTATATTTAAATTATAGTGGATTTGCTGTGGTGCATATGAATTTTATAGGGAGTTTGAGGTAATACCGGAGAGTGATAAACTATAAAATATTTTGGCATAAAATAACTATAAAATATTTTGTCGCATAATATCTTGCTTTGTAAGAGCACATATGCTACAATGTTGTGGTTGTGAATAAGGCGATGGTCCTCTGGAAGAAATTTTAAGAACATCAAAATAATAGGAGGTTCTACATGAACGATTTAATAAGAAGTATTGAGGCAGAACAGCTTAAGGCAAATGTTGATGACTTTAATGTAGGGTGATACAGTAAGAGTACACAACAAGATCCGCGAGGGTAACAGAGAGAGAATCCAGATTTTCGAGGGTACAGTTTTAAAGAGACAAAACGGCGGTGCAAGAGAGACTTTCACAGTAAGAAAGAACTCAAACGGTATCGGTGTTGAGAAGACATGGCCTTTACACTCTCCATCTGTTGACAGAGTAGAAGTTGTAAGAAAAGGTAAAAGTTAGAAGAGCTAAATTATATTATCTTCGTGACAGAGTCGGTAAGGCTGCTAAGGTTAAAGAAGCAGGCGCAAGATAATCTGAACTTAATATTTTTAACGGCTGCTACATATGTAGCAGCCGTTTTTTACATAAATCTGAACAAACCGATAACTTTCCAAGGATAGTGACCTCCTTTACCAAAATAGGTTCCATAAAATCATTCTCAGGTTGTAATCTGTAGTAATTGCTTTCTTTAAAAAATCTCTTTACAGTAGCTGAATCATCAATAAGTGCAACTATGATATCACCGTTTTTAGCAGTGTTTTGCTTAGCTACTATTATCTGGTCTCCGTCATAGATACCGACATTTATCATAGATTCTCCCTTGACCTTCAACATAAAAATATCAGTGTTTGGTAGAAATTCTGTGGGAATAGGGAAGTAGTCTGAAATATTCTCTGTAGCAAGCAGTGGCATACCTGCAGCTACCGTGCCCACCATAGGAACATTGACCACCTCTCTGCGTGTGAGGTTGAAGTCATCGTCGGTTATCTCTATGGTTCTGGGTTTTGACGGGTCCTTTCTGATATAACCCTTTTTCTCAAGGGTATTGAGCTGAGCATGTACTGAAGATGTGGATTTAAGTCCTACAAGTTCACCGATTTCACGAACAGACGGCGGATAGCCCTTTTTCAGGATGGAATCCTTGATAATATTATAAATTTCTTCCTGTTTTTGTGTTAATGGCTCCATAAAATCTCCTTTATATGGGTATAGTTATACGTCTATCCTAACATATGTTCGATTAAAATGCAAACAAAAGTTCGAAAATGCTGATTTGCCAAATAAAAAAAGCCTTGAAAACTCAAGACTTTTAAGTGGAGATGACGGGAGTTGAACCCGTGTCCAAAAAACAATTCCCTGTTCTTCTACTATTATAGTTGCTTGTCGAAATTCCCCTTAAAAACAGTCAAACAACAAACTGTAATCAAGAGTAGCTTCATAATACATCTATATACTCAAAGCTTTGTATATAAGGTTTCTCACATAAGTCGATACAGATTCTATAAGTGTGAGTGCTTATAGGTCTGCAGCTGCCTTAGGCAGCGTATGCTAAATTTTCTTCAGCGTTTATATTTAATTTTGCCATTTAACGCATTGCATACGAATAGCTTCACCAGCTGCATGTTCCCTGTCGAAACCGGTACATCCCCAAAGTGAAAGTAGACACCTCGCCTACCGATATATTTTAACATATATTAGAATAAATTCCACTTAAAAAAATTTCTTACATATAGTGTTTTTTTGATAACAGGTTATAAAATATACATATAACACTAATCTTTACTTTTATCATAAATTATTTTTACTATAAAAGGGCATGATACTTTCCGATAGGGTAGGAGTGCTCACCTTTATAAACTTAAGTATCAGGCATAAAGTGTTATAGAAAGAAGAGATATGTTCAATATAGATGTAAAACTTACAAAGGATGACGAGTCTGAGGTGCTTAGGGTATCTTCAGCACAACGGTAAAGATATAGATGAAAATCTGCACTCACAGGTACTTGAGTGTATGGAGAAAAATAAATGCCGTTGCAAAGCCGAACTTTGTATTTAGAGAATGGGATTTTGGGAAGAAAAGGAAAGTTTCCGAAAGAGCTGGATTTCTTTGTCGGAAACAGTATAAAAACATATAAAAAGATTGTCATAAGCTGATTTTTGATGGCGGCAACTATCGGAATAGGGGTTGACAATGCCATAAGAAAAGAAGAGCTTAAGAATGTGGCCAATGCACTGATTATGGATTCATGCGGCTCAACACTTATAGAGGCTGTATGTGACAGTATAGAAGCAAGCTTCAGAGAGCAATATCTGAAAGAAAACAATTATTTGACATTCAGATTTTCACCGGGTTATGGTGATCTGCCTATTACAATACAGAAACAGTTTGTGGATGTTGTCAACGCTACCAGAAGAATAGGAGTAAATGTCAGTGACAGCGGAATAATGTTACCGAGAAAGTCGGTTACAGCCATAATCGGGAGTCAGTGACCAAAAACTGGAGACACTTAAAAAGACCTGCGCAGGATGCAATCTTTTAAAATCATGCAGGTATAGAAAGATAGGAGTTAGATGTTATGCATAATTTATTGATACTTGACGGGGCAATGGGTACGATGCTTCAGGCTGCCGGTATGAAGGCGGGAGAACATCCTGAGGTTTTCGGATTTGATAATCCCGATATAGTTAAAAATATACATTTAAAATATATAGAAGCAGGAAGTAATATAATCTATGCCAATACCTTCGGGAGCAAATGCACATAAGCTTGAAGGTTGTAAGATAGATGTGGATACAGCTATAAAGAAGGCAATTCAGTCTGCAAAGGAAGCGGTTGCAGAAAGTAAAAGAGATGTAAAAGTGGCACTTGATATAGGTCCCATAGGAGAACTTTTGGAGCCGCTTGGTGTACTCAGATTTGAAGATGCCTACGATATATATAAGGAGATGGTAGTTGCAGGTGAAAAGTACGGCGCCGATATTATTGTATTTGAGACCTTTACAGACCTCTATGATGTAAGGGCAGGTGTGCTTGCGGCAAAGGAAAATACCAAGCTTACTGTTTGGGTAACGATGACATATGAGACTACAGGAAGGACATTTACCGGAACAAAGATAGAGTCAATGGCGGTGACACTTGAGGGACTCGGAGTGGATGCGATAGGATTTAACTGTTCACTCGGACCTAAGGAGATATTGCCGCTTGCAAGAAAGCTTAAAGAATGGACGACATTGCCTATTATAATAAAGCCTAATGCCGGACTTCCGAATCCTTCTACAGGAGAGTATGACCTTCATGCAGCCGATTTTGCAAAACTTATGGCGGAGTATAAAAGTTTGGGTATATCATATGCAGGCGGTTGCTGCGGAACGGCGCCTGATTTTATAAAGGAGCTTAAGTCAGAGCTTGATGCTGCAGAGGTCAAAGAGGGTAAAAGCGTTAAGGTAAAGACAGGTATATGCTCGGCAAATGAGATGGTGGAGCTGAACGGGGTAAGAGTTGTAGGAGAAAGATTAAATCCTACAGGTAAAAAAAGATTTCAGGAAGCGCTTTTAAACCATGAGATGGAATATATTTGCAAGGTAGCTATAGAAGAAGAGGAATCAGGTGCGGACATACTTGATATAAATGTAGGTGTTCCGGGCGGTGATGAAGTGGCGCTGATGAGAGAGGCTGTAAAAGCTGTACAGTCTGTTGTCAATATTCCGCTGCAGATAGACTCATCAAATCCTGAGGCAATTGAAGCAGGACTTCGTGTATATAACGGTAGAGCAATAGTAAACTCGGTAAATGCCGAGGACGACAGACTTGACCTCATATTGCCTATTGTAAGAAATACGGTGCGGCTGTGATAGGCTTGGCGTTGAATGAGAACGGACTTCCTACTACCGCACAGGAAAGAGTCGACAATGCAAAGCATATCTTAGATAGGGCGCTTGAATATGGATTGAAAAAAGAAGATGTTATTATCGACTGCCTTACACTTACAGTTTCGGCACAGCAGGATCAGGCAAGAGAGACTCTTGAGGCGGTAAGAATGGTGACAAATGACCTCGGACTGCACACGACTCTCGGAGTCAGCAATATATCCTTCGGTTTACCTGCAAGAAGCCATATCACTGAGAATTTCCTTATACAGGCAATGTATGCAGGTCTTGATTTGCCTATAGTGAACCCGAATATTGAAGGCATAATGAATGCAATATACTCATATAAGGTGCTTTCAGGAGAGGATAAGGACTCGGTAAAGTATATTGAAAGGTTTGCTACCGTAAAAACCGAGACAAAGGTGGTAACAGTCTCAAATAACGGAGAAGTTACAAAAGAGATGGTGGAAGATGCCATATTGAAGGGACTTAAGGAAGAGACTTACAATAACGCAAAGAAGCTTTTGGAGACAAAGGGTGAACTTGAGATAATAAATGAGTATCTGATACCTGCACTTGATACTGTAGGAGATTTATATGAAAAGCAGGTAATATTCCTTCCACAGCTTATCAATGCGGCAAATGCTGCAAGCTCGGCATTTGAGCTTATTAAAGAAAGAATAGCAAACAAAGGCGAACACAATGTCAGCAAGGGTAAGATTGTGGTATGTACAGTAAAGGGTGATATCCACGACATCGGAAAGAATATAGTAAAGGTAATACTTGAAAACTACGGCTACAGAATGATTGACCTGGGAAGAGATGTTGATATCAAAAATGTGGTGGATACCGTAGTCAGAGAAAATGTAAAGCTTGTAGGACTTTCAGCACTTATGACTACCACATTGCCTGCAATGAAAAAGACTATTGAAGAAATCAGAAAAGTGTCTGATGATTGTAAAGTATGGGTAGGCGGCGCGGTGCTTACAAAAGAATATGCGGATGAGATGGGTGCGGACTTCTATGCACCTGATGCAAGAAGTTCGGTTGACATAGCAAAGACAGTTTTAGGATAGAGGAAATATGGATAATATAAGAGAGTATTTAAAGAACAATGTTTTGCTCTTTGACGGAGCAATGGGAACATACTATGATGAACTTACAGATGACGGTATCGGCTGTGAACTTGCCAATATCAAAAACCCTGAGCTTATAAAGGGTATTCATAATGAATATATTGACGCCGGGGCAAAGGCGATACTTACAAATACCTTTTCTGTAGGCATTGATGTGTTCAACGGAGACAGAAATTTACAAAAAGAGGTGGTCGTTGCAGGAATTGATATTGCAAATGAGGCCGCAAAGGACAGAGCATATGTCTTTGCGGATATAGGACCGATACATACAGGCAGTAGTGAGCTTGCATTTGAAGAGTACAAGATTTGATAGATATTTTCTTGGAAAAGGGAGTAAAGAATTTTCTCTTTGAGACAAGAAGCAGTACAAGCGGAATGGTATTAAGTGCCGAGTATATCAAAGAAAAATGCAGTGACGCCTTTATAACAGCCTCATTTGCAGTGATGCCTGACGGATATTCAAGTGAAGGATATCAATATAAGGCATTGTTTGCAAAGATTACAAACTCAGGTGTTTTTGATGCGGTGGGACTTAACTGCGTATCGGGAGCCAATCATATGGCAAAGCTTTTAAAGGATGTGGATACAAAGGGACTTTATCTTTTTGCAAAGCCGAATGCAGGATACCCTGTAGTCAGAGATGACAGGGTTTACTACAGTTCACTTGCCAATTACTTTGCAAATCAGATAGAGGACATTCTTGAGATGGGTGTAAATATTGTAGGCGGTTGCTGCGGAACAACTCCTAAGCATATAGAACTGTTAAAAAAGAGTATGAGCGGAAAACTGATAAAACCGAGAAGAGCGGTAAAGTCGGAGAAAAGTACCGCACAGAATATAAGAGTCAACAGATTCAAAGAAAAGCTTGATCTCGGTCAAAAGCCTATAGCGGTAGAACTTGATTCGCCGATAGACACAAATATTGCAAAGTTTATAGACAATGCAAAAAAGATAAAGGCGGCAGGTGCGGATATCATCACTATTGCAGATAATCCTATAGCCAGAGCAAGAATGGACAGCTGCCTGCTTGCCTGTAAAGTGAGAAATGAGCTTGACTTTGATGTACTTCCGCATATGACTTGCAGAGACAGGAATGTAAACGCTTCAAGAGGACTGCTGCTCGGCGCCAATGCAATGGGAGTTGACAATGTTTTGGTAATCACGGGAGATCCGATACCGAATGCACAAAGAGATGAGATAAGATCGGTATTTGAGTTCAACTCCGTGAAGTTTGCAAACTTTATCAATTCTTTGAATGATGATGTATTTGAAAGTCCGATGAATATCTGTGGTGCGTTGAATGTAAACTCAAGGAATTTCAGTGCGGAGCTAAAGAAAGCTGTCAGAAAACAGGAAAATGGTGTAAAGGTACTCTTTACTCAGCCGGTTTTGACACAGAGAGCCATTGATAATCTTAAAGAAGCCAGAGAGAATCTTGATGTTAAGATAATGGGTGGAATCATCCCTATCGTAAGTGAGAGAAATGCCAGATATATGCAAAGTGAAGTGAACGGTATATATATTACTGATGATATCGTGGAAAAGTATATCGGTAAGGAAAGAGAAGAAGCCGAAGAGATCGCACTTTCTATGTCCAAAGAGATAGCAAATGAGATATATGATCTGGTGGACGGATATTATCTTATAACTGTTTTTAAACAGAGTAAATTTAATGGAAAAAGCTTATAAAGACTGTGAAAGAGGTTTGTGAAAACAGATAATATTTTATAATGTAATCCTGTGAGTTGAGTTCAAATCACAGGATTACACAGTTAAAATCTAGCTCCTAAGCTTTTTCTATACTTGTTTTTTTAATATTTCAAAGGTTTTATTGACCTCATCTTCCGTATTGTACTTGCTTAATGTAAGTCGCAAGGAAGATGAGGCTCTTTTTATCATTTGAAATAGCCATAATTACATGAGAAGGGTCTATACTTCCGGTGGTACAGGCTGAGCCAGAGAAGCACAGACACCGTTTTGATTTAATAAAATTAAGAGCAGTTCACCGCTTATATTTTTCAAAGTAGATATTTATATTGTTAAAAAGTCTGTTATCCATATCACCGTTTATATGAGAGCCTTCTATATTTTTCAAGTATTAAAGAAAATAACTTATCTCTGAGAGATTTTACATATAAACTGTCTTTATCTAAAGTTTTATAGGAGTTTTTCAAAGCATTTGCCATAGCTATTATACCGAATGTATTTTCCGTACCCGCTCTGCGATTTCTTTCCTGACTGCCGCCATGTATTAAAGATGTAAGCTTAATACCGCTTCTTATATATAAAAATCCGACACCCTTTGGTGAGTGGAATTTATGTCCGCTTGCACTGAGTAAATCAATATTAAGCTCATTAACATCAATGGCAAGATGCCCTACAGCCTGTACAGCATCAGTGTGAAATAAAATACTATGCTCACGGGCAATCTTTCCGATTTCTTTAATAGGTTGTATTGTACCTATTTCATTATTTGCAAACATTATGCTTATAAGGACTGTATCCTCTCGGATAGCAGACTTAAGCTCATTTATATCAATAATCCCTGTTTCATCAGTACCTATATAAGTGACTTCATATCCTTTTTTTTCAAGATAAGAGAGTGCATGCAGTACAGAGTGATGTTCAATTTTTGAACTGATGATATGCTTTCCTTTATTTTCCATAAGTTCACAAGCCTTTAGTATTGCCCAGTTATTTGCTTCGCTGCCGCCTGAGGTAAAATAAATTTCATTATATCTTGCTCCAATCAAATCAGCTATCATTTCTCTGGCATCTTCCATATCGGCCTTTACATTATTTGCCATAGAATAGCTTGATGAAGGATTTGCATAGTTTTCAAATAAATATTTTTTTGCTATATCAAAAGCCTCTTTATCTACCACAGTGGTAGAGGCATTGTCCATATATATCATAGTACTCCTGTTTTTTGGATTGCGAAAGTATTGTGTAATCCTTTTGCTATAAATAGTATCAACAATAAAAATAGTAAATGATTGAATTTGAATTGACAAGTACAATATGAGTATTGTATAAAAATCCTATAATTTAATAAGAGGTGATATATGGGATGGAGCGTTGATATTTTTAAGAAAAAAAACGGAGAAGGAAATATTCAGGGATGTAAAAAAACATAATAAATATATTTATGTCAAGAGGCTATACCAACTGTGCGGCATATGATAATGGAAAATATTATAATCTCTCTATAAATAAACCTATGTTTGATGATGAACTTCCATGGTATTTGGAGGATAAGTCAGATTCTATTCTTGCAAATGTAGACTTAAAACCGTCAGATGATTGGTGGTCTAATGTGAGGATAAAAGGATTTTTCCGGAGAAGTTTAAAGGCTATAAAGATTATTTTTGATTTTGAAAAAAATATCGGGTAGATCTTTTTATGCTATTAAATTTTTTTCATGAATATTTTAAACTTGTACCTGAGGATGTACTTTGGAACTGTGATTCAAAGGATAAACATTTTTATACTAAAAGCTGACATAGATAAGATTTATAATAAAAAAAGAGTGGACTGACGAATGGATATATGTAGATCCTGATGAGCAATAATGTAGAGGTGATTATGAGATTTGAAGGTAGAATACTGGGGAAAGCCGGTGTTAATAAGATACAGACAGCATATACGGTATATAATATTCTTATAGATATGGGCTACAGTATGAGATTTTCCTTTGATAAATATGAGTACAGCATATCATATATGAAAGAGGAGAATGATATTTTGTTCTTTAATGATGCAGAGCATATGATAGAGGTGTACAGTTATGAAAGAAATTTTGAAATACCGACCGAAAGAGTAAATGAACTTGGGCTTGAGACATATTATCGTTTTTCAAATATATATGGGAAAGAACTGATTATTCTTGAATTGTTGCACAGATATTTAGAGGAGAATCCCAATGATATCTTTTTATGTGGATAATGGAAGATACTATAATAAAGCGATGATAGACAGTATTTATAGCGGAAAGCCTGATAAGAATTGGATTTATAAATCACCATACAGCATAGAAAGTATTGATTATTATATAAATATATGTCTTACGACAATCGGGGCTTTTTATGAATGGTATGCTAAAGACATTGTACTCTAAAAAAATATTACAGAAGGTGTCGAACTTAGATATGAGGGAAGAATAATCGGAAAAAGACTTCAATCAAAGCAGGGTATTCCTTACAGAATGGCACAAATATTGAGGGAAAATGAATAGAAGAAATACTGTTACTGTTAAAAGAGAAAGTTATAATATATTATATACAAAAATTTAATAGAGACGATTATTTTTATTATGACGATGACAAAGTGATTGAAATATACTGTAACACTCAGATGATAGATATCCCTACAGATGAAATAAAACAGATGGGCTTTGAGACATATTTTAGGATTACCGATCTTATAGGAAAAGAGATGCAGGTGCTTGAAATAGTACATAGCTATTTAAATAAGTTTCCGGATGATATTTTTCTACATTGATAACGGTTGTTTCTTTACAAAATCACAGATTGATGAAATATTTAATAATAAGGACAAAAAAACGAAAAAAATGGATATTTAAGAAAAGAGAAAGGGACAGATTTTAGTAGGTATCATGGCTGGAGATGTAGGAATTTTTAAGAAGAAAAAGATGATAACAGTTTTAGAGATATAAAAGATATTGTAAATATACTGATGTCAAGAGGGTTTACTTCGGAATCTTTATATGATTATGGTAATTGTTATATGTTTTCCGTAAATAAACCCGATTATGATGATGATTTCAGATGGTATTTGGATGACAGATCTTCATGGGCAATTATGTATATTTATATAATAAAAAGGGAGCATTCGTATTGCTGGGCAGTAGAAGATTCTTCCGGAAAAAAAAGATAGACTACTATAGATATGTATATATTGAGGGAAGCGGTAATCGAGGCTTTATGTATTTAAATTTTTTTACATGAATATTTTTAAACTGTTTCCGGAAGATATATTTAAAGGGGAAGCAGATTATTTATATACAAAAGAAGATATTGACAGGATATATGAAAAAGAAATATGGCTTGAGAATTGGTATGATCTCGATCCGAAGACTTTATAGTATAATTGATACAAGTATATGATATACTATAAAGCATAGATTTCAATTTTGGAGAATATATGGAAAAGAAAAAAGTAGTGGTAGGTATGTCCGGTGGAGTAGACTCCTCAGTGGCAGCCTATCTTTTAAAAGAGGCCGGATATGATGTCACAGGTGTGACCATGCAGATATGGCAAAGTGAAGATGAAGAGGATATGTCAGGCAGTGGAGGATGCTGTGGTCTGTCTGCTGTAGATGATGCCAGAAGAGTGGCAAGAGATATCGGGATACCTTATTATGTAATGAATTTCAGAGATGAATTCAAAGATAAGGTAATAGATTATTTTGTGAATGAATATGTACAGGCAAGGACACCTAATCCATGTATTGCCTGCAACAGATATGTAAAATGGGAATCTCTTTTAGAGAGAAGTATGATGCTTGGGGCTGATTATATTGCTACAGGACATTATGCAAGAATAGAAAAGCTTGAAAACGGAAGATATGCACTCAGAATGTCAAAAACGAGTGCAAAGGATCAGACCTATGCACTTTATAATCTTACACAGGAGCAGCTCTCAAAAACATTGATGCCTGTAGGTGATTATGAAAGATGAGATAAGAGAGATTGCAAAAAAGTTTAATCTAAGAGTGGCAAATAAGCCCGACAGTCAGGAGATTTGCTTTGTTTCAGACAATGACTATGCCTCATTTGTAGAAAATGAAATAGGAAAAAAGATGCCTGAGGGAAACTTTGTGACAGCTGACGGAGAGATACTCGGGAAGCATAAAGGGATACTGCATTATACTATCGGGCAGAGAAAGGGACTTGGCATAGCGCTGGGGCATCCTATCTTTGTTACTGAGATAAGGCCTGAAACAAATGAAGTTGTAATAGGTGAAAATGATGATGTTTTCGGATACAGTCTGGAAGCTGACAAATTGAATGCCATGGCAGTTGAGAAGTTTTATGACGGTATGAGAGCTGTCGGAAAGATTAGATATTCACATAAGGGCGAACACTGTACAATTAAGGTACTCGGAGAAGACAGGATAAGAATAGACTTTGATAAAAAGGTAAGAGCAATAACACCGGGACAGGCGGTTGTACTGTATGATGAGAGCGGACTAGTACTTGGAGGCGGAACAATTATAGGAAGATGCGACTAATTCATAAACACTGTATAAGCTGTAAAACAGAAAGGTTACAGAGAGATGAAAAAATACCTTTGTAGAATATCTTTAATATCAAGCATGGTTATAAGCTACATAATCGCAACGATACTTTTGGTAATGTATCAGTTGGCGGAGTCTTTAAGACCATATGGTTACGGTTTGGGTAGGCTTAGTTTACCCGGAATCTTTACAGACATCAATTGTATGGAGTTTCTTTGTATCTTTAATATTTGTGTACCCGATAGTTTTGACGGGGTATCATATTTTACTTTTGTATCTTGAGACAAAAAAGAAGCTTTTAAAACCTTTTATCAGATTTGATCAGGTAGCTATATGGTATGGCTTTATATTGGAATTTTTCTACCTTACAGAAGCAAAATATGTCACAGGTGCTGACTGGAGTGTACAGTTAAAGAATCTGGAAATGCACACACCGATTTTTTCAGAAGCGGCACCCACAATTATTTTTATTTTTGTAATAGGTATTGCAGGGTACTTGTATCTGAGAGTCAGGCTGTTAAAGAAAATACCACCTTTGATGGCGATTATTTCAATGTCTGCAATGTATCTTTGGGTAATTGAAGTTCTTGTTTTTACGGTACAGGTTTTTAAAGGTGATTTATCGGGTGACAACCTGCTTGATGTATACTTACTTGTTTACCCTGTTTGTATTATTTGTATTGTTGCAAGAACTGTGATTTCAAAGGTTCATGAATGGCAGGAATATGAAATGGAAAGAGCAAAAATACAAAGCAATCTGCTTTTAAATTTTTTAGATAAAATACTGTCAAATTCAAAACTTTGGCCTATATATGCCCTTATTCTTATGCTGCCGTTGCTTGGAATCATTATAGCTATATTATTACTTTTCGGTCAGGCGCCGGATTCCGTTATAAAAGCATGGACTGAAACTGCAGATTGGACATTGTCACTAAAGGAAGCACCTCAAAATATTTATTATGATGAGCATTATCTTTGTACTGTGGCGGCAGGTGGACATAAAAAGATTGTAAAGCCTGTAAGAAAAGGAATCCGTCATGGTCACGAGGTTATAGTGAACAGACAACTATGCATAGCAAATGCCTTTGAACAGATTTTAGAGGAAAAAACACCTCGCTTCCATAAACTTGTGAGGGGAGTATATGACCGCTACGGCTTCCCCGTTGCAAGGCTTATAAAGAGCAAGTGGATTGCAGATATTATATATATTTTGATGAAGCCCTTGGAATGGATATTCTTGATGGTAATATATATGAGCGATGTACATCCGGAGAATAGAATAGCGACTCAGTATATGGGTAAAGTGAAGTAAGGATATTTATAATAAAAATACTCCCTTTGGAAGCGTTCCGATAGGGATTAACCAAAATCAATTGTTATCGGAGCCTTCAAATAGAATCTAAAACAGGAATGACCACACCGGAGTATGGATTGCTCAGATGTGGTCATTTTTTATTTTTTGTTATAAGGTGCTTTATCCTCGGCTACCATTAAGGCAGGTTCAGATAATGTGTTATAGGTAAATGGCTTCTGTTCTTCTGTGAATGATGAAGAACCGCCAATACCGAAATACTTCTCAAAGAAATCTTTGAGCTTACTGATAATGCCTTGCTTCTTCTCGGAACGTTTGCCACCGCCAAATCGTGAAACAGGTGGCATCAGCTTATCAATGTCCGTTCCGGCAGTCTTGATTTCTCCGTCACGGAATGCGTTCTCTAAGAACTTTCTTGTTTCTTCAGGTTTTAACTTTTCTTCTTTTATAATACTTTCCAAGTCCTCTTCACGTTTGGCAACAACATAATCATGCCATTCAGCCATGATGTCATCCACTTCATTGATTCCCGCAATAAAGGTTTCAATGAGTGATTTCTTGCTGCGGAGTTCAGGACTGGCATCAATAGCCTTATTGATGGTAATAAGAACTTCCTTATCCTCACAGTGCGTATCATGATACTTCTTCACGAGCATAAGTATGTAGTCGATATTTATTTCTATCTGTTTGATGAGTTCTATCTCGAAGACGATATCATCGATAATATCTGTGCCTTCACCTTGTTCACGTCTGCGTTTCCACTCATCACGAAGATCTTGGTATCTACCAAGATAATCCTGCAGGTCACGCTCTGTAATAAGTTCTTTGTCGATAAATTCATCAAATGAGGATAACAGATTACGCATACGAAGAATTGCACCGAACAGAGAGATAAAATCTTTCTGATTCTGTTCTCCAATAATCTGTGGTTCTGACAGTGGGAACTTTTCTTTCAGTTCCTCCATCATATCTGAATAACCGGGCATTTGCTTTCCGTCTACAGACTCATAGCCATAATAGTAATCATTAAAGCTATTCAGTAGAACGATACCTCCGGCGTTCTTATCTCCAAATAAGGATATAGCACTATCGACTCGCTTTGCAGATTTCTAAAGCAGACGATATTACCGAATGTCTTGATGGAATTAAGGATTCTATTTGTTCTTGAAAAAGCCTGAATAAGTCCATGCATCTTAAGGTTCTTATCCACCCACAGCGTGTTCAGTGTGGTAGCATCAAAGCCTGTCAGGAACATATTGACTACGATAAGCAAATCCAATTCCTTATTCTTCATACGAAGGGATACATCTTTATAATAATTCTGGAACTTATCACTTGAAGTATCGTAGTTCGTATGAAACATTTCATTATAATCTTTTATGGCATCTTCCAAGAAATCACGAGAAGGCTTATCCAGTGCTGATGTATCCTCAGAGTTCTCCTCATCAAGGATACCATCGGATTCTTCCTCATTAGCACCATAACTGAAGATAGTCGCAATACGCAATTTCTTGGTAGGATCTGCTGCCATCTGCTTTTTGAATTCTTCATAGTACAACTTCGCCATTGGCACAGAGGCTACGGCAAATATAGAGTTAAAGCCGCTTACACGCTGTTTTTTCTTAATTTCTTCCACGGCACCTCTGTCGGCAGAAGCAACCTCTGCAACATTCATAAGAGTGCTGTAGTCATAGGTCTTATCGCCACGATAGGTCTTTTGATTAAAATGGTCAAGGATATACTTTGTTACAAGGCTGATTCTCTGTGGAGCCATCATAGCCTTTTCTCTATTGATATCCCATACCATCTCGTCATCGATATCTTCATCCACATCCATTGTTTTGATGTAATCTACACGGAACGGAAGTACATTTTTATCGTTGATAGCATCTACAATAGTATATGTATGGAGCCGGTCACCGAAAGTCTGTGCTGTGGTAAAGAACTCAGGGTTCTTAGCACGACCTGCATTTACAGAGAATATCGGTGTACCAGTAAAGCCAAACAAATGATATTTCTTAAAGTTTTTTACGATAGCAGTGTGCATATCACCGAACTGACTTCTGTGGCATTCATCAAAGATAATAACCACATGTTTCTGATATACATAATGCCCCAGATTCTTCTTGATGAAAGTGGAAAGCTTTTGAATCGTAGTAATAATGATTCGAGCATTCGGATTTTCCAGCTGTTTCTTTAATATAGCCGTTGAAGTATTGCTGTTGGCAGCACCTTTTTCAAATCGATCATACTCCTTCATGGTCTGGTAGTCCAAGTCCTTACGGTCTACCACAAACAGCACCTTATCGATAAAAGGAAGATAAGAAGCCTGTCTCGCAGTCTTAAAGGAAGTCAGTGTCTTACCGGAACCTGTAGTGTGCCAAATGTATCCGCCACCTTCAATAGAACCGTATTTTATAGTTATTTGCAATCTCAATACGATTGATAATATGCTCTGTGGCTGTAATCTGATATGGACGCATGACCATCAGCATATTCTCAGAAGTGAATATACAGTACTTAGTGAGTATATTGAGGATGGAATGCTTGGCAAAGAAGGTCTTTGTAAAATCAATCAAGTCAGGAATCACTCTGTTATTGGCATCCGCCCAGAATGAAGTAAATTCAAAGCTGTTGCTTGTTTTACCTTTCTTGCCATTAGATGCATTTGAATCCTTGATGGCATTAAAGCGTGTGCTGTTGGAGTAGTACTTTGTGTTTGTTCCATTGGAAATAACAAATATCTGTACATACTCATAAAGTCTACAGCCTGCCCAGAAACTGTCACGCTGATATCTGTTTATCTGATTGAAAGCCTCACGGATGGCAACACCTCTGCGTTTTAACTCGATATGCACGAGTGGTAGACCATTGACAAGCACAGTTACATCATATCGATTGTCATAGCTTGCACCATCTTCCTTTCCTATCACATATTGATTGATGACCTGCAGACGATTATTATGGATATTCTGCTTGTCAATCAGAGTGATATTCTTGGAAGAGCCGTCGTCACGCTTTAAGACATGTACATTGTCCTCTTGGATTTTACGAGTCTTTTCTACGATATGCTCATTAGGATTTGCCACAGTAGAATGGAAAAACTGATGCCATTCGGTATCTGTGAATTTATAATTATTCAGTTCCTCCAGCTTAGTTCTGAGATTTACAATCAAATCTTTTTCAGTATGGATGGAAAGATATTCATAGCCTTGATCACAAAGCATACGGATAAATTCTTTCTCTAATGCAGCCTCACTCTGATATTGGTCAGCACGAACCTTCACAGGTTCATATTCTGTTACAACAGTATTCTCATTTGTTTCGGCTACGATATTAAAATAAGGCACACACATCACCTCTTTCGTATTTATTCTGTTATCGGCTCAAAATTGAGCAGTCTGTCTCTGTAGTATTCATATTGTTTCTGCCTTGCTTCAATCTCGGCAGGAAGGCCAATGCTTAAGTCATTGCAGAGAGTATCGAATCTATCAAGGATACCTACAATGCGTTCCTGTTCATCTAAAGAAGGAATAGCAAATGGGTATTTCATAACTTGCTCTTTATTACCACGTGGCATTTTGGTACCCTTAGCATTTTGCATATCATAATTAAAGAAATCGTCTGATGATAATATATGATATAGGAATCTGGGGTTAATGTATTCACTTATTGGATGAATAGCTAAAACATCTCCATTAGTTCCACCAACACAATCAGAAAACCATATCTTCTTTAAATAAGGTCTAATATTACCAATCAGAATATCAGCAACATCAAATCTTGTCATGTTACCGGTGTCCGGAACGTAGGTTGACTCTTTCTTTCCTTTACGATTTGGAAGCAAATTATCTACTCCTACATAAGTGTCCGCATTTACTTCTGATGCAGAAATACGTTGTTTAGAGTATTCGGCAATATCAGAGAGATTTACAAATACGGCACCAAACACATATTGACAAAGCTTGATTAACGCAATATGCTCAGCTGTCTGTCTGTCTGTCTGTCTGTCTGTCTGTCTTAGCGATTATCTTGCCTGTTGCGGCATATGTCAAAAGTGCATCACGATAAAATTCATATTGTTTTTGACGTGCTTCAATCTCAGCCGGAAGACCGATATTGAGATCGGAACAAATCATATCGAAATTATCTAACACATGAACCAATCTTTTCTGAACATCTATAGATGGAACTGGTATAGAAATGTTCAAAATATCGTCTTTTTTTAGATTGGTTTGGTCAACTCCATTATCGTATTTCAGTAATTGCCAATTTCTATCCAAAATGTAAAATAAATATTTTGTAACAACTTTATGCTCGTCTAACGTGTGGAATCCACCGATTCTCTGATTAAGCGTAAATTTATCGTTCCTATTAATCAAATAACACTTCGCAAGTGCTCGACCATTCGGAAGGTCACTCATTACCATGGCAATATCATCGATATAAAGGGGACTTAATTGCTCATCTGAATTTTTGATAACCTGCCCATTGGTAGAAATAAATTTTGAATTAATAACAACATATTTTCCGCTATCTTCAATATTCTTTTCGTGTCCTTTTCCATTTCTAAAAGAGGCAACATCTCTTAATTGCAATTGTGGAATAGACTCATCGAATGTAAGTAATTCTCTTCGATAAAATTCATACTGGCTCTTCCGAGCTGTAAGCTCGGCTGTAAGTTTTGATGTAAGTTTTGATGTAAGTAATGTGAAAGAGTCCAATATACGGACTACTTTCACGTTGTACCTCCAACGGAGGTACGGCGACCTTAATTTCGGAATATATACTAATCCATAATCTTTTATGTTCATCAGAAGTAAAGCCTATATTTGCCATTGTGTGGTATAGATATCGAATTAAAATTTTGTTATTAGCAGTAATTAATTTCAGTGCAGATGACTTAACTTTAAAAGGAAAATCAACCCATTTTAGAGCACCTGTAAAATCGTCAAATATAATTACTGGTTTATCTTTAGACGCTTCATAAATACCCTCAGTTTCATTTGTATAACCCAAAATGAAAGTCTGTCCTGCTGTCAAAACAGGTGTATTAAAATCATCACTATAATCTGTACTATCTACAATATATTTAGAAGGTTGCTCATAATTCGTTACCTCAGATATCTTTAATTGTTCAACTCCATCAGGACATAATTCATGAATTAATTCATCCAATCTGCTCATTTACTGCACCTCGATTTCTGCAATGATCCTGTCAATTTCATCACGAAGAACCTGCTCACGAGCAACGATTTCTTTGATTTCTGCATTCAGTTTTACAATGTCAATTTTCTCTCTTGTATCCTCAGCCTCTACATAGGTAGATACAGAAAGATTGAAATCATTTTCTTTTATTTCATCATAAGAAGCAAGATGTGCGATGTGCTTTACTTCCTCACGCTTTGTAAAAATATCAACGATTCTATCGATGTTCTCAGGAGTCAGCTTATTGTTGTTTGTGACCTTAATACATTCATTGCTTGCATCAATAAAGAGAGTACGGTTATCTGTCTTATTCTTCTTCATTACCATGATGCAGGTGGCAATAGATGTTCCAAAGAACAGATTGCTTGGAAGCTGAATAACGCAGTCGATAAAGTTGTTATCTACCAAGTACTGACGGATTTTCATTTCTGCTCCACCACGGTACATAATACCGGGGAAACATACGATTGCAGCAGTACCATTACTTGCAAGCCAAGAAAGGCTATGCATGATGAATGCAAGGTCTGCCTTGCTCTTTGGTGCAAGTACACCCGCCGGAGCAAATCTAGGATCATTGATAAGAGTTGCATCATCAGAGCCTGCCCATTTGATGGAATATGGAGGATTTGAAACAATCAGTTCGAATGGTTCATCATCCCGGTGCTGTGGAGATGTCAGTGTATCTTCACAGGCAACATCGAATTTATCAAATCCTACATCATGCAGGAACATATTAATACGGCAAAGGTTATAAGTTGTGATATTGATTTCCTGTCCATAGAAACCATTACGTACACCTTCTTTACCAAGAATTTTCAGAGATTTCAATAATAGAGAACCGCTGCCACAGGCAGGGTCGTATACTTTATTGACTTCTGTTTTTCCAACAGTACCAAGGCAAGTAAGAAGTTCTGACACATCGGCAGGAGTGAAGAACTCACCACCGGACTTACCTGCATTAGATGCATACATGGTCATCAAATATTCATAAGCATCACCAAAGGCATCGATATCATGGTCTTGTACAGAACCAAGGTTCATATCAGCTACACCATTGAGAAGCTTTACGAGTTTCTCATTTCTCTTGGCAACAGTAGAACCCAGCTTATTGCTGTTGACATCAAAATCGGCAAACAGTCCGGCAAAGTCGCTTTCTGCCTCACTGCCTTTTGAGGATTCCTCAATATGACGGAATATAGCTTCTAACTTTTCATTCAGATGAGTCTTTGCCCATTCCATATCTGCATTGCTTTTCTGCTTTATATTAGAGAAGAGTTCACTTGGAAGAATGAAGAATCCTTTTTCTTCTACAAGTCCTTCTCTTGCTTCTTCAGCATCTTCATCCGCCATCTGAGCAAAGTCGAAATCTGTGTTTCCGGCTTCGATTTCTCCATTATTAATATAACTTGTCAGATTTTCTGATATATAGCGATAGAACATGGTTCCGAGTACATAGTTCTTAAAGTCCCAACCATCGACAGCACCACGCAGTTCATCTGCGATTGCCCATATTGCACGATGGAGTTCGTCACGTTCCTGTTCTTTCTTTGTATCAACCATTATTTTTTCCTCCAACTTTATAGTCCAGCCATGCTTTCTCAATATCTGCATATGGGATACCGTTCTCATCGCAAAAGGCTTTTATGTTCTTCATCGCAACAAGGTTCGGTTTGGATTTACCTTGTTCCCAACGATTTACAGTGGAAAATGCCACGCCTAATTTCTTAGCAAAGTCTTCCTGCGTCAGAAAACAACGTGTTCTGATTTTTTTTATTTCTTCCGGAAGTATCATTCGCATCTCCTTTATTACTTTCAAAAATATAGCAAAATTATAGCATAATTTTATTAACTTTTCTACCATCCGATGGTAAGTATGAAGCGTGTGGTGTAGCCGGAACATATCATTGATGTAGCCGGAGAGAAATCTTCCAATGCAGACAGTTTTCTGCGATTGGTTAAGACCTACACAGATATCAAGGAGCTAAATGTAGAAATTATCAGAACCATCATAGGAGAAGTACATATACCAAAGTAATGTAAAAAAACGGCATAGTCGATGGTTACGACTATGCCGATATT